>Ga0247611_10000912_pt1 | contig 56306 bp, 30 predicted proteins | sample 177DNAGHGhighgp2_FD_192422 | JGI IMG/M metagenome (GOLD analysis project Ga0247611, IMG submission 192422) | Sheep rumen microbial communities from Palmerston North, Manawatu-Wanganui, New Zealand - 1770 DNA GHGhigh gp2 | ecosystem: Host-associated > Mammals > Digestive system > Stomach > Rumen... | reverse complement strand
CCACGCGGGCGTCCTGCAGCAGGCCGTAGAAGTGCGGGGCCTGGCAGCTGGGGACCACGTTGTCCGCCGTGCCGTGGAAGATGCACACGGGCGGGTCGTCCGGGCCGATGTAGGTCGTGGCGTTCAGATACTTGAAGGCTTCTTCGTTCCCCTTGAAGGAGAAGCCCATCACGGCCTCCTCGGGACCATGGTTCCAGGTATCTTCCTTCGCGCCGCAGCTCATGTAGTTCAGGTCCACGGGACCGGACCAGTCGCAGGCCGCGTCGACCGCGCTGGAGAACTGCAGGTTGCCGCCCACGTTGCCTTCCAGCTGGGGCTGGTTGCCGGACGTGGCGGCAAGCGAGGCCAGATGGCCGCCGGAGGAGAAGCCCGAGACAGCCACGAAGGTGGGATCGAACTTGTACTTCGCGGCATTGGCCTTCACGAAGCGGATCACGCCCTTGATGTCGTGGATCTGGGCCGGGAACTTGGCGTCCTGGGAGGAACGGTGGTTCGGGGTGACCACGGCGTAGCCCGCATCCAGCAGGGCGTTCACGATGGTGCCGAGGTCCGCCATCCCCTTGGAATTGTTGGAGAACCAGGCGCTGCCATAGATATGGACCACCACGGGATAGGTGTCCTTCTCCACCTTCGGGAGATAGATGTCCAGCTTGTGATACACCTGGCCGTCACCGGCATAGTCCACGTCGGCGATCTTCTGGGAGCAGCGGACGTCCACCTTGGGCATCTGGAAACCGCCGAAGCCCGTCGGCTGCGCGAACAGACCGAGGGCTCCGAGGGTAAAAGTAAGGGACATAAGAAGTCTTTTCATCGATCAGTGCTTTTTCAGGTCCCACTTGCAATTATCGTTCCCGAAATCGAACTTGGCCAGGCCGGGGGTGCTGTCCGCCACGGAAACGAGGCAGAGCGGCTGGTCGCAGCCGGGGATCTCCTTGGGCATGATGCGGTAGGTTCCGTCGATGAGTTGGTCGATACGCCAGAGCTGGTTCGCGGCGCCGGTGAACTCCTCGACGGTGGTGAGGGTCGCGCCCTCAGCGGCCGCCAGGGCCCGGTTGGTGCCTTCGATCACGATCTTGACATACGGGCCGCCGAGGAAACCGCCCGCTTCGGGAACGGCCTCGATCGTCCACTTCTGGTGCGGCCGGGCCATGTAGTCGCTCATACGCACGGGAATGTCACCCGCAGGCCAGTCGGGAGCAACCTCCTCGAGCTTCTGGCCTTCGAGCTTGGTGACAGGCTGGTCCTGGCCGCGGCCGAAACCGAACATGCGCATGCCGCCCTGGGCGCGGACGAAGTCCACGGTCAGTTCGAGCGCATAGCCGCGACGGCGGGACAGGATCTTGTAGTTGCCGTCCTGGAAGAGCTCGCCGGCTTCCGGCCAGCCGTTCTTCCACAGGATCGGACGGATGGCGAGCACGCTGCGGCCGCTGCGGTCCAGGTCGCCCTCCCAGTGGAAGGACATCTTCTCCACGCCCGGCTCCTCGATGTAGCGGCCGAAGTGACCGGCGCCGAACTGGCGCTCGTCGGCGGCGACGACCATCTTGCCGCCACCGCGCAGCATGTCGCGGCCCACATTGTCCAGGAACGGGCCCGTGGGCTTGCGGGAACGACCCACCACGATGTTGTAGGTGGAGTTCACGCCGTCGCAGCAGGTGCCGTGGGTGCCCAGCAGGTAGTACCAGCCGTCATTGTAGATCATCACGGAAGCCTCGCAGTCGATGGCGACGTCCACGGCCTTGTTGCCGGGGAGACGGGCGCCCGTCTTGGGATCGAGCTCGACCATCCGGATGTTGCCGAAATAGGTGCCGTAGGTGCAGAACAGACGGCCGTCGGGATCCATGAGGAGGCCGATGTCGATGGCGTCGCAGTCCTCATCCATCTCTGAATGCGCCACCTCGATGGGCTCGGAGTAGGAGAAGTCCGGGGAATTCGGGTCCAGGGTCTTGTTCCACATCGTGAGGATCCGGCCGGCGTGGCCGCCGCCGAGACCGCCGCCCGTGGCGCTGTAGCCCACGAGGTACCGGTCACCGATCTTAATCGCGTCCGGGGCCGCGCCGCCGCCGGGACGGACCGCGCCGCTTTCCCAGGTCCAGCCGTCGGCGGAGATCAGGCCGCCGCCACCGGTGCCGAAGGTGTAGTATTTGCCGTCGCAGAGCTGGATCGTGGACGGGTCATGGATGTAGGGAGCGCCCACCTGGGCGGCTGCGGAAACACAGGCCAGGGCAAGAATGCCCGCGAGAAGGATACTCTTTTTCATGGCTTATTTCGTGCTGAGGGTGATGTTCTTGACAGGGTTGCCGGCTTCGTCGATGAAGCGGACGCAGAAGTCGCTCATGCCGGGGCCGTTGATGACGGCGCCCCAGATGATGTTGCGGCCTTTCTTGAGGGTGAGGCGCTCGGAGGCAACGTCGTCTGCCACCATCCGGCGGTCACCGGACAGGATGACGGCCTCTTCCCCATTGAGCCACCACATGGACGCGGAGTTGGAACCGACGGACATACGGACATTCGGAATGTCCTCCGGGCAGTTCACGACGGTCACGGCCCAGAAGATCACGCCGTAACGGTCCTCGGTGAGGTTCGTGGCGAAACGGAACAGCTTCACGTTGTAGCGCTGGCTGTCAAAGGCGTGCCACTGGAGCTTCTTGACCTTCTTCTCATAGACGACAGGCTCGTCGAAGCGCATACGGGGACGGCCGGCGGTCATATCCACGGGCGGCTGGTACTCGACGGTCACCTTCACCTTGGAACCGTCCTTGGGAAGGACGTCTTCGCGCTGTCCCTTGAAATACGGGACGGCGAACACCTCACGGATGTAGCTGTCGGTGAAGACGGTATTGCTGCGGTTGGGCTTGCTGATGGGGTCCAGCAGCAGCCAACGGCCCAGGAAGCCATCCTTGTCGGGGGTGGCGAAATCCCCGGTGGCGGGGACCATGTACTTCTCGAGGTTGGTCGAGGAGTCGGCATAGACCGGCTCGTCGGCATTCTGCGCATACAGGCACAGGGTACCGGCGAGGGCCGCCAAAGTCAAAAGTACTTTTTTCATGAGGTATAAATTAGAGTGTTTTGGTATTTTCATTTCACGGCATAAGGCCCGACGGTGGTTCCGGTGAAACCGCCCGCGACGGCCGTCGAAAGGTAAGAAGCGTCGATCCCGGCGACGAGCGTGCGCATCGCCCGGCCGTCCACCGCATACCCGAAACGGAACGTACGCCCGTCGTCGGAGGCGATGCACAGGTCCACGGTGCTGAAGGACTCCGGGAGCACCTCCCTGGAAAGGGTCTCGCCGCAGCGCTCGAGGGCGATGGCCGGCGCCCCGTCCACGAGGCACACTTTCAGGAAATACTGGTGCCGCTCGTCCTTGTACAGAAGCAGGCCCGCGGCCTCGCTCCCCTCCGGGGCGAAGCGCATCCGCGTGGAGGCGGAGAACGCGTGGTGCTGCAGGCGGCGCAGGAAAAGGGCCGGAGTCTCGAACCGGGTGGCGCGCATCGGGGAACAGGTCAGTTCCAGCGCCCCGCCCTTCAAGGCATAGAGCCCGTCCGCGGGACCGCGGAGCGTCATCCACGCCAAATCCATCTCGTCACCCGCAAAGGAGTCTTCCACGACAAAGTTGCCGAAGGTGGGCGTTCCCTCCACCCGGGTGCCGGGGACACGGACGAGGAAAGGAACCGTCTCCTCCCCTTCCAGGAAGTACGGGAAACCGTCTTCGGACCAACGCACGGGCATCAGGAACGTCTCGCGGCCGAGGTTCTCGAAACCGCCCTTGACGGGCCTGCAGCCCAGGAAAACGCCCCACCACGCCCCTTCCGGGGTCCGTACGAGGTCCGCGTGGCCGGTGCAGGTGACCGGATCCGGCCGGTCGGCCGCGAGATGGCGCTGCGTCAGGATGGGATTCCGGTTCCAAGGTTTGTATTCCCCCATCGGGGTATCGGCCCGGAAGACCACTTCTGAATGCTGGTCCGAAGTACCGCCTTCCGCGCACATCAGGTAATACTTCCCGTTGATCTTGTACAGGTGCGGTCCCTCGATCCAGATGGGCTTCGCGGACGGGTCCACGCCCTTGTCCACGATGATTTTCCGCTCGCCGATCGTGCAGTCGTTCTTCACGTCGTATTCCACGATGCGGATCGTGCGGTGGCCGTCATACTCGGGCTTGCCGCCCGGCGCTTCGTCGTTGTTCACGATGTAGGCCCTGCCATCCTCGTCGAAGAGCAGGGACGGGTCGATGCCCTGCACCTGCGGCAGCAGGATCGGCTCCGACCAGGCGCCGAAAGGGTCCTGCGTCTTCACGAGGAAATTGCCCGTGCCCACGTTCGTAGTGATCATATAGTACGTCCGGTTCGCCGGGTTGTACTTGATGTCCGGGGCGTAGATGCCGCCGCTCGTGCGCTGGCGGCCGAGGCCCGTCAGCTGCGACGGGCGGTCCAGCACGTGGCCGACCTGCTTCCAGTTCACCAGGTCGCGGCTGTGGAAGATCGGGACGCCCGGAAAATAGCTGAAGGTGGACGTGACCAGGAAATAGTCTCCCTCACCGTTGGTGCAGATGCTCGGATCGGAATACCAGCCCGGCAGGATGGGGTTGTACACCGCATCCTTCGCAGGCAGCGGATGCGCCTGGTAGACGGCGTCCCTGCCCTCGTACCGGAAACTCTCGAAGACGGCCACCCCGGGAGAAACGGCCGGCTTACAAGCCACGAGCGCCAGGCCCATAGCCAGAGCTGGTAGAAGTCGATTCATAGTCCTGTACTATTCGAAGGAAATCCAGTCTACGTCGAGGTCCTTGCCTTCGTCCACAATGAGTTTGATGTTCTGCATGCCCGTGAGCGGGGTTTCAAACGGAAGCTTCACTTCCTTCCAGTCCTTGGAAGCCGGAAGGTCGAAGGTCCCGACGATCTTCTCGTCCCGGGTCTGGAAAGACACCTTGGCCGGAGCGGCGCTGCGGATGCGGAAGATGGCCTTCGTCGGCGCGGTTTCGCCGAAGTTGATCTCATCGTAGCGGACCCAGGTGTTCCCGCGGGCGAAATGGATGTAGAAGCCCTCGAAGGGGTTCGCCGCATCCAGCAGGTCGTCATAGATGCCATAGTGGTAAACGGCGCTGTAGCGGTCCATCTGGATGTGGTCCGTGGCCTTGGTCTCACCCACGCCGCGGAGGGTCGGGGTGACCTGCTCGATGGTGCCGTCCGGGAGGAAGGAGATCTTGTCGATGCGCACCGAACGGTTCTTGTCGAAGTTCGGAGAATAGTCATTGTGATGATAGAACAGGTACCACTGGCCCTTGTACTCCACGATGGAATGATGGTTCGTCCAGCACTCGTTCTGGGAACGCTCCATGATGATGCCCTTGTACTCGTAGGGGCCCATCGGGCTCTTGCTCATCGCATAGGCGAGCACCTCGGTGTTCTCCTTCACATACGGATAGGTAAGGTAGAAGTTGCCGTCCTTTTCGAAGGCGAAGGGGCCCTCCGCCTGGCGGCTGGGCAGGCCCTGGAGGCAGTTGACGCCAACCATTTCCATCTCGCGGTTGCCCCACTTCATGGTCGTCTTGGGGTTGTCCTCCGCGAGTTTCGTCATGCTGGGATCGAGCTTGGCACAACGGCCGTTGCCCCAGAAAATATAAGCGTTGCCGTCGGAGGCCTGAAGCACGCAGGGATCGATACCATTGATGCCTTCGATGGGCTCCGGCTGCGGGATGTACGGTCCTTCAGGACGGTCCGCAATGGCCACGCCCACGGCGAAGCCGCGGCCCTTGGATGCGTTCGGGAAATAGAAATAGTACTTGCCGTCCTTCTCGACGCAGTCGGGCGCCCACATGGAATAGCCTTCAGGATTGCCCCAGGGCACGTTCTTCTGGTCCAGGATGACGCCGTGATCCGTCCAGTTCACGAGGTCCTCGGAGGAAAAGACGTGGTAATCCTCCATGCAGAACCATTTGCGTTCGGGTTCCACCGGGCTGATGATATCATGCGAAGGGAAGAGGTATACTTTCCCGTTGAAGACGCGGGCGGTAGGGTCGGCGCTGTACAGACCCTTGATGACGGGGTTCTGGGCAAAAAGGCCGCAGGAAAGCAGCAGAGCGGCGATGGGGAGGATGAATCTCTTCATGGTCGTTTACTTCTTGAAGATGTGGGGAATGAATTCGTTCAGGCAGCGGCGCCAGGTAAGCCACTCGTGGGCGGTGCCCGGAGACTCATAGTACGTCGCGTTGATGCCGATGTCGTTCAGGTTCTTGACGAACGTGTTCGCGCCGAAGTTCTCCTCGGAACCCATGCCCATGAACAGGTAATGGACCTGTTTGTTGAACTTCTCGGCATCCGCGAAAGCGCCGTCGTAGAGGGTCTTGAAATCGGTGCCCGGCATATTGAAGATGGCGCCGCTGAAGGTGCCCATCCAGGCGAACTTGTCCAGGTTCGTGAGGGCCACGTCGAAGGTCTGGTGACCGCCCCAGGAGAGACCGGCCATCGCGCGGTTCTCGCGGTCCGCCCTCACGCGGAAGGTCTTCTCGATGTACGGGATGATCTCATTGAGGAGGATCGGATAGAAGGAGGCGCCGAAATTCTGCATGGTCTCCCCCTTCTTCGCGCCGAAGCCGTAGCCGCAGTTGCCGTAGTCCATCACCACGATCATCGGGACGCTCTTGCCGGCGGCGATGCTGTTGTCCATGATGTTGGCCATGTGGCCCTGCTCGTGCCAGCCGCGCTCGTCCTCGCCCATGCCGTGCTGCAGGTACAGCACCGGATATTTCTTGTTGCCCTGCTCATATTCAGCCGGGGTATAGACATAGCAGGTGCGGACCGCCTTCTCGATCTCGCTCCAGTACTGGCACTCGCGCACCTGGCCATGCGGGACGGCCGGGTTGAAGGTGTAGTACGCGGCCACTTCCGGCTTCTCGGGGATCTCGATGCCGCTCGTCTGCTGGCTGCAGCCGTAGAAGGTCTCGCTGTTGGGGTCGTTCACGCGGACGCCGTCCACGAGGAGCGCATAGTAGTGGAAGCCCACCACCAGCGGATCCGTCGTGCCGGTCCAGACCCCCTTCTCATCCTTCGTGAGGGGATATTTCTTGTTGCAGATGTCCACCTGCACGTCCGTCGCCGTAGGCGCGGCGATCTGGAAGGTGGCACGTCCCTCGGCATCCACGCAGGGATACTCCTTGGTGGGGACATTGGTGGAGGCAGGGGTCTGCGCAAAAGCGACGAGGCTGGCGGCCAGCGCCAGGGTAAGGGTCAGTATCTTTTTCATTTAAAGAATTTTTGCAAAGTTTCGTTCAGGTAGGCACGGGCATTCATCCAGGTATGACCGCCGTCGGTGTTCATATCCTCATGCTTGATGCCCTTCTTGTCCAGGTATTCACGGTTCTCAACGACCTGCTTGTACAGGAAGTCCTCGGAGCCCACGCCGTACCAAACCAGCTTGAACCGGTCATTGATGAGGGCAGGATTCTCGCCGTACTGCGGGAAGCAGGTGTCCATCATCTCGGGCGTGAGGTAGGCGCTGTAGGACGCCAGCCAGGCAAACTTCTCAGGATGGCTCAGCGCGGTGAAGAGCGACTGGCCGCCGCCGCGGGAGAAGCCCGCGATGGCGCGGTGGTCGCGGTCGTTCACCGTGCGGAAGGACTGCTCCACGTACGGCATGATGCACTCGGTCATTTCCTTCGCGAAGACCTCGTACATCTTCGTCGCGGCCATCGACGCGGGCTGCGGGGTCGAGCCCATGTTGCCGTACGGCATCACGACGATCATCGGTTCGGCCTTGCCGTCGGCGATGAGGTTGTCCAGGATCGTGTTCAGCTTGCCCACCTTGAACCAGGTTTCCTCGGTGTCGGTGGTGCCGCTGATGAGGTAGAACACGGGATAGTTCTTTCCGGAAGTCTCATAGCCAGCCGGCGTATAGACGACCAGCGGACGCCAGGCGTTCAGGACGGAAGAGCGGTACTGGCAGTACTGCATCTTGCCGTGCGGGACGTCGCGGACGCCGTACGGGACGCCCTGCTGCGCCTGTGGCTGCGGAGCGCCGGGACGACGGAAAGCGAAGCCGGCGGGAATCTCGACTAGGGAGGCCTTGAAGTTCTCGTTCGGGAAGAGATCCTTGTTCAGCGGGTCGGAGATGGACACGCCGTCGACGATAAAGTTATACGGATAGATATCGCGCTTTTCCGGCGTGACCGTGAGGGTCCACAGGCCGTTCCTGCCCTTCTTCATGGGCACGGGCGCTTTCAGGAACTGGCTGGAGAGCAGCACTTCCTTGGCGTTCGGAGCCTGGAGGTTGAAGGTCACGGCGCCCGCCATGCTCACGAGCGGAGATGCGACCGCATTGGAATGATAATCGCCCGGAGCGGGCTTATACGGGATTCCCCAGATCTTGAGCATTTCCGCAGCATAGCGGCGGCCGAGTTCGCGGTAGCCCGCCGCAGTAAAGTGCAGGAAATCAAAGTTCTGTGGGCATCCGTCGGCCGGGATGACATGGGCCGTGGGAATCACACGGGCGATCGTGTCGATGACGGCATTGTGCGCGGCGCAGGTGCCGCCACGGTCCGCCGCGACCACTTCACCCACGAGGAGCGGAACGTCCTCAGCATTCAGTTTCAGGTCCCGGAGGAGATTCTCATAGACGGTCTTGACATCGTTCGGCCACTTCGGGTCACCGGTGTTCGTCTCGCCCTGATGCATCAGGATACCGGAAATGACCCCCTTCTTCTTCGCGATCTTGCCCATCGCGACCAGCCGGTCGTACGGATGGCCGTCATAGGCCGCCAGCATGGGCTTCATCCACTCCGGCGCCGTCTTCGCATACTCGTCGATGCGGTTCGGCAGGAAACCGTCGATGCTGATGCCGCCGATGGCGACATGGACGATGCCCACCTTGTGGCCTTCCGGCAGGTTTTCCAGCAGGGTGCGGCCGAAATAATCGACCGGGGTCAGTCCGGTATTCTCGCGGCACAGAGGCGGCAGGGCCTTGTACCACTTCCCCATCTTGCGGGACTTGTCGGAGAAGTTGACGGCGGAGAGGTTCAGGAAATTGTCGGACACCCCGACGGAGTCTTGCGGCTCAATGCGCGCGTTACCCTCCATATTCGACTGCCCGAAGCAGAGGAAAATATGGAAATACTTGTCTTGTGCGGTTGCGTTCAGTACAGTCAAGGCGGCAACCATTGAAAGAAAGAGCTTCTTCATGGGTGCAGTGTGTTGTGTTTTGGAACCCGGGTCGGGTATCACCCCGGCCCGGATTATTAGGAGCGGTTGTCTATTCCCAACCCGGATTCTGAACCATGTTCGGGTTCTTGTCCATGACGGAGATCGGGAACGGGAAGAATTCGTTCTTGCCAGGCTTGAAACCGACCTCGTACTTGGCATCGATGGCCTCGTGCGTGCTCACGGTGTAGAAGCGTTGGGTATTATCGTTATCCAACCACTTGATGCCCTGGTCCGTGGACTTTGGCTCACGGTAGAGTTTGTCGAAGAGCTTCGGCACGTCCTGGCCGGCCTTCTTGACACGCTCGGTGTCGCCCCAGCGGACGAGGTCGAGCCAGCGGCTGCCTTCGAGCCAGAGCTCGTAGCTCTTCTCCTTCTTGAGGACGTTCATGTCCACGGCAACTTCGCCAAGACCGGCACGCTTGCGGATCTCGTTCACGGCCCAGGCACCCTGAGCGTTGTCACCACTCTGGAGGCAAGCCTCGGCATAGAGGAGGAGAACCTCGGCGTAACGCATGATGATTCCGTTGTTCAGACGGACGTTGCTGCCATAGGAACCGGTGTCGGTCTTACGCAGCAGCTGCTTGAAAGGCAGCCAGAAGGACTGACCATACAGACCGTCCTTTTCGTCTTTGATACCCACCAGCGTGGAAGTCTTCCGCTGCTCCGGAGTAAGGGCGGCAACGTCAGGGTTGCTGTATTCCATGTTGTAGACGGCATCGTCGATGCGCTTGAACGTACCGTCGAAACGCGGAGAGTGACCGTCGTTGGCGAAGAATTCGTCACCGAACCACTGGGGAACACCCAGGCCGCCCCAACCGTCGACACCACCGGTGTACGCGGCCTGCGGGGAGGCGCCGGTCGCGAAGTGGTCGGAACGCCAGTTCCAGATGTTGGCCTCCATCCAGGTGGAGCGCTGGATCTGACCGCCCCAGGCACCGAGCGCAGAGTTGTATTCGATGTTGAGCTCGAACACCTTCTCCTCGCAGCAGTCGCCTTCGACATGGAAAAGATCAGCCCAGCGGTCGCCGGGAACAAGGGCATACTTACCGGAATCGATGACCTTCTTGAGCGCGGCCTTGGCACCGGCGTAGTCCTTCACGAAGAGGAGCGCCTTGCCCTGGACAGCCCAGGCGAAGCCCTTGGTGACCTTCACGGCGCCATCCTTGTCCTGCGGGCTCTTACGCTCGTCCAGGTCGGCGGCAGCCTCTTCGCACTCCTTCGCGACCCACTTGAAGAGGTCCTCGTGGGACATCGGGTTCTCGGGGTCCTTGTCGGAGTTGTAAGGAAGGCCCTCTGCGAGCACGTGGTCGATCATCGGCGGCGTGTTCCACAGCGCGGTGAGGAGGAAGTAGATGTAGGCGCGCATCACACGGGCCTCGGCCACGCAGCGCTTGGTCGTCGGAGTCGGGCCACCCTCGGGCAGACCGTCCTTGAAGTTGTCGATCACCAGGTTGCAGGCGTAGTTCACCTGGAACAGGTTCTTGTAGAAGTGGTCGACCACCTGGTTACCGGAGTCGAGACGGAACTCGTCCAGCTGGGCCATGAAGTCGTTGTCGCCGAAGTTGGAGCCGGCGGCATACATGTCGTCACCACAGTTGTTGAGGGCGGCCTTGTAGTCCGTATAGATGGAGCTGCCGTCCTGACCGGTGATGCGGGTGGCAAAACGGGCATAGGCCGCGTTCAGGGCCGAAATGGCATCTTCGTCAGTCTGGTAGAAGGTCTCAATGGCGGTCACACCCTTCTGCGGGATATCCAGATTCTTCTCACAGGAGACACCCAGCATGAGGGCGGCGAAAGCGAGAACAGAATAAACTATCTTTTTCATATTCCGTATTCTTTTATAGGGTTAGAAGGTCAGGTTCACACCGAACACCAACTTCTTGGTGGTAGGATAGGAGCCGGAGTCGACACCACGGGAAGTGGAGCTGTTGAGGGAAGCCGTTTCAGGATCGGCGCCCGGGTACTTCGTGAAGGTGAAGTAGTCGTCCAGGGAGACGAAGAAGCGGAGGTCGTTGATGAACACCTTCTGGGTGATGTTGCGCGGAAGCGTGTAACCCAGCTGGATCTGCTTGATCTTGAAGAAGGAGCCGTCGAAGACGGCGGCGCTGGAGCTCCAGTAGTTCCAGTTGGTAGCCACCTGCTTCGCATCCGGATACTTGGCCGTAGCCTTGTCCACGTTCGGGTTGCCCCAGGAATTGCGCCAGAAGGTATTCAGGCCGTTGGTCTTGGGACGGTCGGCGGAGACCATCAGGTTGTAGATCTCGTTGCCAGCGACGCCGGTACCGAAGATCACCATGTCGAAGCCCTTCCAGGCCATGTTGACGGTGATACCGTAGGTGAGATTCGGAATACCTTCGCCCAGATACTGCTTGTCATTCTCGTTCACGGTGTAGACGAGGCTGCCATCTTCGTTCGTGGTCTTGCCATCCTTGTTGTAATAGTAAGGAGCACCGGTAGCCTGGTCCACGCCGGCATACTTGTAGCCGCGGAAGTACCAGATCGGATAGCCGGCCTCGAAGGAGCTGACGAGCACCTCGTTCAGACCGCTCACGACGTCGGTGTTCAGACGGTCGACCAGGGAGTGGACCTCGAGGACCTTGTTCTTCAGGGTGGAGAAGTTCGCATTGACGCCATAGTAGAAGTCGCCGATGCGGTCCTTCCAGTTCACCTCGAACTCGAGACCGGAGTTGAGCACCTTACCGGCGTTCACCCAGGAGTTCGCCACGCCGATTTCCGGCAGGTTCTCGACCTGGAGAAGGAGGTCGTTGGTGAGCTTCTTATACCAGTCGACGCCGATGGTGAGGCGGTCGCGGAGGAAGCGGGCGTCGAGACCGAAGTCGAGCTGCTCGGAGGTCTCCCACTTCAGGTTCGGATTCGCCAGGCCGGAAGGCATGGAACCGTAAGAAGCGGCGGCGGCACCGTCGGACGGAGTAGCCTGGTAGTACTGGCCGTTCAGGGAGATGGAGGTGGAATAGCGGTAACCGTTCAGGACGTTCACGTTACCGTTGATACCCCAGGAACCGCGGAGCTTGAGGAAGGAGACCACGTCACGGCTCACGTTGTCGCGGAAGAACGGCTCGTTGGAGATGGTCCAGCCGGCGGAGACGGAGGGGAAGAAGCCCCAGCGGGCCTGCTTGGACAGCTTGGAGGAGTCGAAGGCATCCGCACGGAAGTTGCCCTGGATGCTGTAGCGGTTGTCGAAGGTGTACATCAGACGGCCGAAGTAGGACAGCTGGGCGCTCATGCCCGGAGCATTGCCGTAGCCTCTGGTCGTGGATTCGATGGGGTTCACGTAATCCATGTAGAGGAAGTTAGGCTCGTAACCCTTGAGGGGATTCGGACCGCTGGCGGAGAGGCTGGCGTTATCGGAATGGCTCTCGGTGTAGGACATACCGACCATGGCGCCGACATTGTGCTTGCCGAAGGTGCGGTTGTAGTTGGCAAAGTTCTCCCACTGGTAGTAGTAACCGGTGTTCACGCCCGCGTCGATGGAATGGTTCGCGGAGTTGGCCATGGCGGTCAGCCAGTACGGCGGAGTGTAGTTGTGGCTGCTGCTCTGGTTGATCCGGTAGCCGAAGCGGGAGGTGATGGTCATGCCCTTGAACGGCAGGAAGTTGGCGGCCAGGGAACCACGGATGTTGATACCACCGCTGGTGGACTGGGTCTTGTCGCGCTGGAACAGCGGGTTACCGGTGGCTTCCTCCAGGTACTTGGAAGTGCCGTAGTAGTCGTTGTTGTGGTTCGGATCCGTCGGGATGGGATCGCCGGCGGCGTAGTGCTCCTGCATGCCACCAGGGGTATCCTTGAGGTTGCTGATGTACGGAGGAGTGAGCGGGTCGATGGAGACGACGGAGTTCAGCACGGAGCCGTAACCGTTGGAGACGGACTTGCGGTCCCACTTCTCGATGGAGTTGTTCGTGGAGATGTTGAACCACTTGAAGAGGCTGTAGTCGGCGTTGACCTGGGCGGTCAGACGATGGTAGACGTCCTTCTTGCCGACGACGATACCGTCGTTGTCCACGTAGTTGAGGGAGGTGAAGAAGTGGCCGCGGTTGTTGCCGCCCTGGAAGGTGATGCCGTTCTGCTTGGACCAGCTGGGCTGGAAGACAGCATCGTACCAGTCGGTGTCCGTGCCGTCATAATTGTTGGTCTTCAGGGTCTCGTCGGAAATGTTGCCGATATACTTCTGATAATCGATATACTCCTGCGCGCGGAAGATGTCGGCCTTCTTGCCCAGGGACTGCAGGGTGAAGCGGCCGTTGTAGGTGATGTGAGCGGTGCCTTCCTTGCCGGTCTTGGTGGTGATGAGCACGACACCGTTACCGGCCTGGGCGCCGTAGATGGCGGCGGAGGCGGCGTCCTTCAGGATTTCCATGGATTCAATCATGGAAGGATCCAGATACTGGATGTTGTCCACCTTCAGACCATCGACGATGAGGAGCGGTCCGATGTTGCCGGAGTTCGAGGAATAACCACGGACGCGGATGTCGGCACCGGCACCCGGAGCACCGGAGGAGTTGATGATCTGGACACCGGAGGTCTTACCCTGGAGGGCGGCGGCGGCGTCGGTGATGGAACGGTTCTCCAGGTCCTCGGCACGGACGGATGCCACGGCGCCGGTGAGGTCGCTCTTGCGCTGGACACCGTAACCGATCACGACCGTCTCCTCCAGGAATTCAGTGTCTTCCTCGAGGGTGACGTTGAACACGGACTGGTTCACCGTGGAGAAGGTCTGATCGGCATAACCGATGCAGGAGATGTTGATGTTGGCGCCTGCGGGGACGTTGAGACGGAAAGTACCGTTAGCGTCGGTCACAGCACCAATGGAGGCGTTGCCGACAACGACGACGGCGGCTCCGACGACGGGAGCGCCGTTCGCATCGACAACCTTTCCGCTGATGGCGCGGTTCTGGGCGGTCGCAACCGTTCCCAGGAGGCCCGCTGCGACGATCATCACAGCGGCAGCCATTCTTGCAAAAAATTGCCTGGTCATAAAAGCGTTGATTTGGTTGGTTAGATGTTTATGGTTTAAACAGTTTTGTGCTATGCAGCTGGTCACAAATGTACCCTTTTATATAGGCGGAGACTTTCAAAACGCGACCGAAATCGGAAACAAATCAATCAATTCTCAATCATTTCGACACCACATGGGCCCTTTTGGAAGATTTTTAGCATCCTATGACCGAATTTTAAAAGATATTTTTGCTACCTTGCATCGTCAAAGAACAAATAATGAAAAGAGCGCTCCTATCTGCCATTTTCCTCCTGTCCGTCCTCGCCGGATGGGCCCAGAACAACCATACCGCATTCCGGAATTTCAGCACCGACGACGGCCTTCCCGACAACTCGGTCCGTGCCATCTACCAGGACAGCGACGGACTGATCTGGTTATGTACGCGCGAGGGCATCTGTATGTATGACGGCCTTCACTTCAAGCCGCTGGAGGACCCCTCCTGCGACATCCTGGACGGCCTGGCGATGAGTATCGCGGAGGATCCGCAGCACCGGCTCTGGTTCATCACCACCCGGGGTATCGGTTTCCATGACCTTACGACCGGGGAAACCCGGACCGTCCGCCGCAACACCGCCGGCGGGCTCGTCGGCGCGGCCGACATCGCCGTGGACCGCAACGGGATGGTCTGGTTCGCCAACGAGGACATCTTCTGCTGGGACCCCAACCACGAAACCCTGATGGACTTCTCCCCGGCCGCCCTCTTCCGCAGCAATACGGTCGAGGCCGACAACAACGGCAGCATCTGGTTCCTCTCCACCGCCGGCGACCTGTACCGCTTCAATACCATCAACAGCGGGTTCGAGCGGATCCACTGCGGCGCGGGAGAACGGTTCTCCCGGCAGGACATCGCTTCGGACGGAGCGGGACACATCCTCTCCTCCGCCCCCGGCGGCATCGTCCTCCAGACCGACATCCTCACCAACGCCACGAGGACGCTCTACCAGATCGAAACGGGAGAAATCCGCTGCATCGTCCCCGAACGCAGCGGACGCTGCTGGCTGGGCACGGACCACGGCATCGTCCTGGTGGACGGAGACCGGCGCCAGGTATTCACCCACAACCGGTCGGATCCGGACTCCATCGCCGGCGAGGACATCTGGTCCATGCTCCTGGACCGCCAGGGGAACCTCTGGGCGGGCATGTTCTACAACGGCCTGTCCTTGCACCGCAACCCCCGGAGCCTCGTTTCCCGGCATCTCGGCCGCCGCTCCGGCGGAGACCTCCCTGGAGACATGATCCGTCCGGTCGTCGCGGTCGATGACAGCCACATCCTGGCCGGCGCCGAAGACGGTGGCCTGACCCTGCTGAACCTCGCGGACGACACCGTCGAAGACCTCACCTTTCCCGGCCCCGGCGGCGCCGTCCTCAATATCCAGGGCCTTTGCCTGGACGGGGACCAGTTGTGGATTGCGACCTTCGGCAACGGGGTTTACCGGATGAATTTCCCGAGCCGGAAGCTGCAGGAGCACTACCTCTCCGACCTGTCGGCCGCCACGGTTGCGAAGACCCGCTCCGGGGACATCTACCTGGGGACGACCTCGGGCCTGTACCTGTACGACCGGACGGCGGACCGCTTCCAGTCCTGCCCGGAATTCGGCAGCAGTTTCATCCACGCCATGTATGAGGATTCCCGGGGCAACCTCTGGGTGGGCACCTACGGGAACGGACTGTGGACGGGCAAAGACGGTTCCTATAAGCATATTACCCTGAACGACAAGGAGTTCGGGCTCACCTCAGACTATATCACCAGCATCCGGGAAGACAGCCGCCACCGGCTGTGGGTACTCACGGAAACGGGCGGCGCCTGTTTCGCCGGGCTGGACGAAATCGCATCCGGGAACTTCCGGTTCCGGTCCCTTTCCCGCCGCAACGGACTTCCCTCCTCCATCACCTGCTGTCTCGTGGAAGACCTGGACCAGGTGCTCTGGCTGACCACCACCCACGGCATCGTGAAGCTCAATCCCGAGGACTTGTCCATCCGGGAAATCTACCAGGAGGAACACGGGGACACGATGAACCAGTATTCCTACGGCTCCGCGTGCTCCACCTCCAGCGGCCGGCTGTATTTCGGAACGAGCCGCGGCCTGGTCGGGTTCACCCCGCCTGAACGAACGAACCGGGCTCCGCTGAAACTGTTCATCACCGAAATCTCCGCCATCGGCCCTTCCGGGCCTTTCTCCGTCACCCAGGAAGGGAAATCCACCCTCCACACCGAGAAGATCCGCCTCCGCTACAAGGACCTTTCCTCGCTGACCATCCGGTATGCCGCCCCGGATTTCCAGTCTTCGCGCACCGGGATGTTCCAAACGGTCCTGGTAGGCAAGCGACGGTCCATCCAGAGTTTCACCTCCAGCGGCGAGACCACCTACACGGACCTCGCGCCCGGGAAATACCAGTTCCGCGTGAACGGCGTGGGCAATCGCCGGGAGGCTTTCCGGACCCTGGACATCGAGATCCGGCCGCCGCTGTACCGGTCCGTCGCCGCCTTCATCCTCTACGCCCTGGCGGCCCTCCTGGTCCTGGGAATCCTGGCGCGGCAATGGGACCATATCCGCCAGATGCGGATGACACGGCAGGTGGAGAAGCTCCAGGCCGAGCAGGAGAAAGAGCTCTATGACGCGAAGATCAACTTCTTCACGAACATCACCCACGAAATCCGCACCCCGCTGTCCCTGATCAAGATGCCGCTGGACAAGATCATCTCCAGCGGGAACTACACGGAAAGCAACCGCCAGGAACTCCTCACGATGCAAGCCAACGCGGAGCGGCTCCTGAACCTGATCAACCAGCTGCTGGACCTGCGGAAGATGGAGAAGATGGAGATCCAGCCGGTCTTCGTGTCCAACGACCTCTGCGCCCTCGTCCGGAAGACCTGCGGCCGGTTCACCGCGATGGCGAAGGACCAGCACATCAACCTGGAGACCATCCTCCCGGACAAGCCTTTCCCCGTGGAATGCGCCGGCGAAATGATCGAGAAAATCCTAGGAAACCTGCTTTCCAACGCCTTCAAGTATGGAAACGGACACGTCCGCGTCGCCATCGAACCGATGCCGGACGAGGACCGCGTCCGTGTCCGCGTGGACAGCGACGGCAACCGGATCGAAGAATGGGACGCCGAGCGGATCTTCGAGAAGTTCTACCAGACCGGCACGGCCCGGCAAGGCCACGGGACCGGCCTCGGGCTTCCCTTCGCCCGGAGTCTCGCCGCCCTGCACGGGGGGACGCTCACGCTGGACCGCTCCGTCCCGGACTACAACTCGTTCGTGCTGGAGCTTCCCCTCCACCAGGAGACTGCCGTGGAGATTCCGACGGGCCACGAGAAAGAAGAGAACGAGGAGGTCCCCGTCGCCATCGACAACCTGCTCCACACCATCCTGGTCGTGGAAGACGATCCCGAGATGCGGGGTTACCTGGCGAAGGAGCTCGCGGAGCAGTACAACGTCCTGGTGGCCGCCAACGGCGAAGACGCCCTGCAACTGGTCGATAAACAGCGCATCGACCTGGTCGTGAGCGACATCATGATGCCGGGCATCGACGGCGTGGCCCTGTGCAACCGGATCAAGTCCACCACCGAATACTGCCACATCCCGGTCATCCTCCTGACGGCGGCCGTGGGCATGGAAACCCGCATCGAGACGCTCCAGGCCGGCGCCGACGGCTACATCGAGAAGCCGTTCGCGATCGAACTGCTCCTGGCGAACGTCGCGAACCTGTTCAAGAACCGGGAAATCGCGAACCGCCAGTTCACGCAGTCGCCGCTCACCCACTTCAATTCCATGGTGACGGGCGGCATGGACCAGGAATTCATGGAACGGCTCCACGACATCGTGATGAAGCACCTGGCCGAACCGGACCTGAACATCGAGACGCTCACCACCGAGCTGGGCACGAGCAAATCCACGCTGTACCGCAAGGTGACGGCGAACACGGGCCTCAACATCAATGAGTACATCCGCGTGAGCCGCCTCAAGAAGGCCGCCGAGATGCTCTCCAGCCAGAAATACCGGATCAGCGAGGTGGCCTACATGACCGGCTTCTCTTCGCCGTCCTATTTCGCCACCTGCTTCCAGAAACAGTTCAATGTCTCCCCTTCCGCCTTCGTAAAAGGTTTAAAGGGTTGATTATTCGGATTTTTCACGTATCTTAGTGTCGTAAATACCAAAACCAATCCCATGAAGCGATTCTCCCTATTTGCCGCCGTGCTCCTCGTGGCGGCATGCCAGAGCGAAGCTCCGGACCTGAAACTGAACGACCTGGGCTATTTCGAGCGCCAGGGGGTCAATGTCCTCGTGTTCAGCAATCCGTTCAGCGGCGGATTCAATGACGAGAAGGACTCCGGCATCGAGGTGGTCCACCACGGTGTGCGGACCATCCAGGGCGGCGCCGTCCGCCTGAGCCCCACTCCCGAGCAGTGGGACCTCGTGCCCACGATGACAGCCCGGACTGTCGACACGCTTGCCCAGACCATCGAGGTGGGCATGCGCTACGACTGGTACGACTTCGATTCCCGCGTCGTCGTCCAGCCCAAGGGCAAGGCGGTGGAAATCTCCGTCTATCTGGACAAACCGGTTCCGGAAGTGCTGGCTGGAGAGGCGGGTTTCAACCTGGAATTCCTGCCCTCGCAGTACTGGAACAAGGCCTACCTGGTGGATGGCAAGCCCAACCGTTTCCCTCGGTATGCCGTGAGCGACACCAAGGTGCGTCCCAACGAAGAGAAAGTGCGCCAGTTCAAGGGGTACCGGACGTATGACGACCGCGGTACCGGCGAATTCATCGAGCCGCTGCCGCTCAGCGCCGGCCACGAGTTCCTCCTCGCCCCGGACGACCCGCAGCGGATGGTGAAGGTCACCAGCGAGAGCGAAATCAGCCTCTATGACGGCCGGATGCTCGCCCAGAACGGCTGGTACGTCCTGAGAACCGTCCTCCCGGCCGGGAAGACGGGCAAGGTCCTCACCTGGACCGTGGAGCCGAACGCCGTCCCGGGCTGGATCCGCGAGCCGAACGTGGGCTTCTCCCAGATGGGCTATGTCCCCGACCAGCCCAAGGTCGCGGTCATCGAGCTGGACAAGAAAGACAAGGTGCAGGCGAAGGCTTCCGTCTGGAAGGTCGCTGCCGACGGCTCCGAGAAGGAAGCCTTCTCCGGTCCCGTGAAAGTCTGGGGCGAATTCTACAAGTACAACTACGCGAAGTTCGACTTCTCCGCGCTCAAGGAGCCGGGCGTCTATTTCCTGAAGTACGGCGACACCCGGACGGGGAACTTCATCATCGACCCGACCGTCTATGACAAGATCACCGTGGCGACGAGCGACGTCTGGGTTCCGGTCCATATGAACCATATGGCGGTCCACGAGGCTTACCGCCTCTGGCACGGCGAGCCCTTCAAGGAGGGTTACCTGCAGGCCCCCCCGTCGACGGACCACTTCGACCTGCATTGGCAGGGACCGACCACCAATACCAAGTACAAGGCGCTGGAACTCATTCCCGGCCTGAACGTGGGCGGTTACTTCGACGCCGGCGACTTCGACATCGAGACGGGCTCCAACATCAGCGTGGTGATGAACCTCATCACCCTGTGGGAGCAGTTCCGTTCCGAGCGGGACGAGACCTTCGTCAGCGAGGAGCAGCGCTACGTCGAACTCCATCGCCCCGACGGCACACCGGATATCCTCCAGTACATCGAGCACGGCGTCCTGAACCTCGTGGCGCAGGCCGAGCAGATCGGCCACATGGCCCAGACGCTCTCGAATTCCGTCCTGGACAACTACCACCACCTGGGCGATGCGGCCGGCATCACGGACGGCCTGCATTACGACCCGCGCCTGAAGCCGTACCAGAAGTCGGCGGACGGCAAGTCCAGCGGCACGCCGGATGACATGTGGGCCTTCACCAGCCGCAATCCGGGCCTGGACCTGCAGGCGGCGACGATGTTCGCTGCGGCCAGCCGCGTCCTGGCGGAAAAGAATCCGGGCCTCGCCCAGCGCGCCCTGAAGCAGTCCATCCGGCTCGAAGAAGAGGGAACCAAGCTGATGGCGGCCGATACCAGCAGCCGCAACCGCCGCCGCATGAACCAGGGCGGCAACTTCTCCACGGCGCTCCAGCTCTATGTGTCCACGAAGGATCCCAAGTACCTGGATCAGTTCACGGCCGCCGTCTGGCCCGCCCTCGAACGCATGCCGGTGAACGCCATCAGCGCGGCCCTGGATGCCGTCCCGTACATGGACGCGGCCTACAAAGAGAAGCTCCGTCCGTATGTGGAGAAATATCGCGACTACATTCTGGATCTGGAGAAACAGAATCCGTACGGCGTGCCCATCGGCCTCGGCAACTGGGCCGGCGGCGGACAGGTGACGGGCTTCGGCACCACCGTGTGCAACGCGCACCGCCACTTCCCGGACATCATCGGCAAGGAGCACATCTACAAGGCCCCGTCCTGGCTGTACGGCTGCCACCCGTACCACAACTACTCCTGGGTCGCTGCGGTCGGCGCCGCCCGCCCGAAGCAGGTCTTCTACGGGAACAACCGCGCGGACTTCTCCTTCATCCCCGGCAACATGGCTCCCGGCCTCCTGTTCCGCCAGCCTGACCACTTCGAGAACTACGACGACTGGCCGTTCCTCTGGGGCCAGAACGAAGGCACCATCGCCGGCAACGTCGGCTACCTGATCTTCGGCGAAACCTTCCGGAACACCCAGGCGAACTAAGTCCCGGGACTGACATGCAAAGAGGCCGGCTCGCGTTGAGCCGGCCTCTTTTGTGCTATGTCGACGTCTATCGGAACAGGACGCGGTCGATGCCCCAGCCCATCTTCTCGTACCCCTTGGCGTTGAGGTGGAGCCAGTCGTTCTCATACAGGAAGGCCGGGTCCAGGCGGTCGGGATTGGCGGGATCGGCGACCATACGGTCGAAGTCGATCACGCTGTCGAAGATGCCGCTGGTGCGGATCCATTCGTTCAGGGCGACGCGCCCGGCTTCGTGGTCCGGAGAATAGTAACCGTTGCCCTTGACGGGTGTGACGGTGGCGCCGAAGACCTTGATGCCCCGCTGATGGGCCTCCTCGACAATCTTGGTCCATACTTCCTTGATGCCATCGGCCGTAGCCATGGCGTTGCGGCTGCCGCCCAGGTCGTTCGTGCCCTCGAAGAGGATGATGTACTTCACACCCGGGTGGCCAAAGAGGTCTCGGGCGTAGCGGCTCTGGCCGGTGGGGCCGAGGCCGCCGCGGAGGATGCAGTTGCCGCCGAGGCCGAAGTTCAGCACGGACAGGTTCTGCGTAGCAGGGTCGGAGAGGAGGGACCGGGAAAGCTGGTCCGTCCAGCGGTCCTGGCCGTTCGTCGTCGTGCCACGGCCGTCGGTGATGGAATCGCCGAGGACGGCGATGGCGGCACTCCGCCGGTACGGTTTCACGTCAATGGAACTGATGGTGTACCAATGGTTTGTCTCCGCAATCGGCCGGGAGAAATCCGTAGTATATCCATCCGCGATATAGGACGTGGTCCGGGAGCCCGGATGGCTGGTCAGCGTGGTCGAGGAAATCGCGCCGTAATGGATGGTGATCGCGAGGTTCATCCGGTCTTCCAGCGGGAAGGCGACCGGATCGGAAACGACCGATGCCCCCGGGGCCATCAGCACGAACGGGCTTCCGTCGAAGGTCAGGCGGACGGTCGTGTCTTCGTCGATCTCGGGACTGGCGCCCATCGTCCGGGCCACGGCGATCTCCACGCCGAGAATCTGCGTCGGATCCGGGTTGAACAGGTTCGACAGGTGCAACCGGAGGGCTTTTCCGCCGATGGACACCTGCACGATCTGCCGGAAGGAGTTCCCGGCGAGGCCGGGCTTCGGCGGACGGTTGTGGGGTTCGGCGATCTGCAGGGCCGTGGCCCAGGTCGTAACCCAGTCGCGCGTCTGCGCGGAAACGGGGGTAAGGCCCGCCACGAGGGCGAGCGCGAGGAAGAATCTCTTCATCATTGCGGTCTTCTGAAACGTCTCGGCATCAGGATGATGGGGTCGCCCGCCTCATCGTGCTGGGGCATGCCCAGCCGGTCGGACTGGATGCTGCGGTAGATGAGCGAATCGATGGGCGTTCTCAGCGGCTCCACGTCCGCGGGCAGCGGACGGCCGGAGAAGGTCTGGAAATAGCCCACGCAGGCGTCGCGCCACCAGCGGGCGTCGCTGGCCTGGATCGTGAGCTTGCGGTCGGTTTCCGCCCACAGGGCCGGGCTGACGTAAGGCTGCAGCCCCTGCCAGGTCTTCCGGAAGCCCTCCACAGTCTGGATGCCCCGGTCATAATGCAGGCAGATTTCGTCCCACAGGTCCCTTCCGGAAGACAGCTTGTAGTCCCAAGGCAGGTGATGGAACCAAAGCAGGAGGTTCTCCGGACAGGTCGCCAGGTCGTTATAGGTCGATGTCAGCGGCTCGTTGTACTGGTCCACGTTACCGGAACCCGCGCGGGTACGGTCGAAGCCGATACCCGCGCTGTCCGCCTTGTGGTAGTAGGCCGGCGTCCAGTCGGGACGTCCAAGCCGCTCCCACGGCGCCGGACCGTAGTGCGTCCCGCCAAACAGGTGGTGCAGGCCCAGCGGCATCTCGTAGTCCACCACGGCCTCGCGGGAGGCCATCAGGATTCCCTTCACGGGCTCCACGAACTTCTTCGCGAACGCCGCATCCTTCATGCCTTCCGGCTTCAGGAACGTTTGGCGGACCCATTCATCGGCAATCTGCTCCGCGCTGAGCGTCGGATTCCAGGCGAGGCGGCCGTAGGCGTACCAGTTGGCCTGGGCGAACACATAGCCGCAGAAATTGGAATCCTGGCCGGTGTTTGCGACGCCGGCGATACCCGTGACCATCTTGGCGACAGTGGAGCCGGGGCCGTCCCGATAGGTATCGGCCTGCAGGCATTCCTCCCAGGTCGTGCCGTGGAAGGCCAGGTGGTTGGAGAAGCCCAGATACTCCTGCGTAACCTGGAACTCCATCATCATCTTCGTATTCTTCAGCTTGCCGAACAGCGGGCTGAAGGGCTCCCGGGGCTGGAAATCCACCGGGCCGTTCTTAATCTGGATGATCACGTTGTCCGCGAACTGGCCGTCCAGCGGGAGGAACTCCTCCACGGCCTGGTTCGCCCGGTCGGGGCTCGTGGGCGCGTACACGAAGGCGCGCCACATCACGATGCCGCCGTAGGGCGCGACGGCCTCCGCCAGCATGTTGGCGCCGTCCGCGTGCGTACGGCCGTAGTCCTGCGGACCGGCCTGGCCTTCGGAATTGGCCTTCACCAGGAAGCCGCCGAAGTCCGGGATCGCGGCGTAGATCTCGGCCGCCTTGTCCTTCCACCACTGCCGCACCTTCGGATCCAGCGGGTCTCCGCTCTTCAGGCCGGAGAGCGTGATGGGGCTGGTCCATTTGATGGACAGGTAGGTCTTGATGCCGTAGCCGCGGAGGATGTCCGCGATCTTCGCCACGCGGGCGATGTGCTCCGCATCCAGGACCAGCGGATTCGCGTTCACGTTGTTCAGTACGGCGCCGTTCAGGCCCACGGAAGCGCAAAGCTTGCCGTAGTGGTGGATGCGCTCCACCGGAATGTCCGCCGCGGTCCACTCCCACATGGACATCCCCGCATAGCCGCGTTCCACGGTATCATCCAGGTTGTCCCAGTGATTCAGCAGCCGGAGGTCGTAGAAAGGCTTCTCCTGCAGGTCCATGCCCGGGCCGGCCTGCCCCAGCACTTCCGCGCGCTGTAAGGCATAGATGCCGTAGCGCAGGCCCGCCTCGGAGCCGGCATCGACATGCCGGACGCCGGAAGCGTCATAGATGTGGAAACCTTCCGCCGGCAGGGCGGGGTCGATGCCCGTCGTGACCGAAGCGAGGACGTCTTCATAGGAACGGCCGGCGGCGAGCCAGAGGTCGGTGCCGTCCTGCGCCACGGGCACAGGCTGGCTGCAGGCGGCGATCAGGAGCCCGGTCAGGGCCAAAGAGAGGAATTTACGCATATCGTGTGTGGTTACTTTACTGGAAGATTTCGCTTTCCGCCTCGAACATCCGGCGGGCATCTCGGACGGTCATGCCGGTGGATGCGTTCCCCAGGTCCGGGACGTTGAAGGACTTCAGGTTATAAAGATAGAATCGGGAGGATTTCTGCGGCAGGACGAAGGGCTTGGTCGGGTTGCCGTCGGCGTCCAGGTGGCAGAAATAGGGTTTTCCGTACTGTCCGTCGCCCCGCTTGCTTACAAAGACGAACCAGCGGCTGTTCGAGGACCAGCTGTGGTAGGAGTCGGACTTGTTTCCCTTGATCTCGTCCATCGGCCGGACCTCGCCGGACTGGAGGTCCGCCAGGTACAGGGTGCATTCCGGGTGGAACAGCGGGAAGGTTCCGTAGTCGGAGACGGTGAACATGAGCCAGCGCCCGTCCGGAGACACTTTCGGGTGGCAGACGGAGGCGTTGTGCGTCCGCCCGCTCCAGACCGTGTCCGCCTGCTCGCCGATGAGGCCGGTTCCGGGGTCGAAATCGGCCCGGAGGAGGTCATACCGGGTTTGCATGATGTCCTGCGGGATGGCTACGGTGTCCGCGACGCAGTAATAGACGGACCGGCCGTCGGCCGAGAAGCACGGGAAAGTCTCCCAGGCATCGGCCCGGGCCACGTGCGGGACGTTGATCATGCGGTTGTTCTCGAAATCGGCGACCGTCAGGTCGGACGCCGAGTCGAAGACCTCCATCCGCGCGACGGCGTCGGCATGGAAACTGGGCAGGATGACGTTGGTCGAAAAGACGCCGAAACGGCCGCCGGGATGCAGGTCCCCGTACACGGTGGCGGAGAGCATGCCATCGGCCTTGAGGGAGAGTTTCCGGAGCCGGCCGTTCTGGTTCAGGATGCTGCCGCCCTGCGGGCCGCGGATGTAGTACAGGGAGTAATCCCCGCGTGACTGGCCGTGGACATGGCAGTTCATGCAGGCGTTGTCCGTATGCCGCCAATCGCAGATCACGGTCTCGTCGAAATTCTCGACGCAGCGCTCCAGGATGGACACTTCGTGGTACATCTGGTAGGACGGTTCGATAAGGCGGTAGGTCAGCCAGCCGTCGACGGAGTCCTCGCTCACCTGGATGGACCACCGGTCCGTGAGCGGCCTGCCCTCCACGACGGCTTCTGCCGTGACTGTAATCGTCTTTCCCTCAGCCCCTTCAAGGAATTTCTTCCAGGCACCGAGGCGCCACTCCACCTCGTCGCCCCGGATGGTGACGGTCCGGTCGCCGAGGGTGAATGTCGTCTTCGCTTTCCGGACATCCGGCATGGCGTACCGGAAATTGAGCGGCGCGATGTTGGCGGGGATGGTAACCTCCTTGTAATCCGGATAGATCACCAGGGGACCTTCGCTGCCGTCCACGGCCGGGGCGGGATCCCCTGCCCCGCAGCCGGTCAGGGCGAGGAGGACCAACAGGGATAGGAAACGGTTTCTCATGGCTGTTGCTGCGCCTCCTGCATCGCCGTCAGATAGTAATACCAATACGTGTTCTTGAAAGCGCCGGGATTCCGGCCGAAACGGCCCATCCGGTCCACTTCCGACACATCCACCCCATACCGACCGACCTCCGCGGGATTCAGCCGTTCCTGCCGGCTGAGCCAGATGAGGACAGCCTCACGATAGAGACGGCCCTGGGGGAAATCTTTCGCGTATTCCTGGATGAATCCGTCCAGGTCGTAGCACAGCAGGTCGTAGCACAGCAGGTATTCCCGGGCCAGGGCGTTCGTTGGATCGGCCTCCAGCAGGGCTTGCAGGACGGTGCGGGGGTCGTCGGACTCGTGGATGAAATCGTCCTTCATCAATTTCGCGCGGGTTTCCGCAACCCATTCGCGGGTCGCTTCGTCCTGCTGCCCGGGCAGGACGCTCCGGGCCCACTTCCCATAGAAGAGGGTCCGGCTGAGGATGTCCAGGTATTTCCGGGCGGCGGCGTCCTCGCCCGTGACGAGGTTCACTTTCGCCAATCGGACCAGGAAACGGGCGCCCGTGCGCTTGGGAGAAGCCTGCAGGGAGGTGATGGTGCTCTGCTCCGCCACGGTCATGTCGCCCAGCTGGAACCAGGCTTCGCCGGCGAGGGTGTTCGAGAACACGGCCCGCTCGGACGACACCGGAAACAGCAGCGTGGACTGATGGTTTTGCGAATGGTCGAGCATCTTGTCGCCCAAAGTACCCTTCATGGCCTGTGCCAGGTTGTAACAGTAGCTGGCCTCCTCCATGTACAGGTCCACCTTCGAGAGTTCCAGGACCTTGTCCCAGTTTTCCCGGGAGGTTTCGACGTCCAGGCCGATCATTCGCTCGTAATCCAGTTTGGGAGCGCCCCAGAGCTTTCCGTAATCCGGATGGTACGGCGAGCCCAGCGCCCAGGCGCCGGCGGCGAGGAAAGCCGCCGCGGCGACGGCCTGCAGCCAGGCCTTCCGGAATTGAAGTGCCAGCAGGATCAGGATTAGGAATCCCAGGACGACCAGCGTGTAGCGGGTCTGGTACAGGTTGCCCGTCTCCCGCAGGAAAGACCCTGCAAAAAACAGGGTGCCGACGGCAAGCGAGAGCCATTGGCCCATGAAATGCCGGCAGATCTTGCAGGCGGCCCAGCCGACAGCGGTCAGCAGGAGCGCCACGATCAGCGGTCCGGCGACGGGAAGGTGGAAGAACTGCTCCAGGAAATCGGCGACGAAACGGGCCAGCCAGCCCGTCCCCCGGTACGTTTCCGCGAGGTAATCTCCATCATACAGGAACAGGTTCAGCTGCTCGCGGCGGATGAGATGGTATGGATAGGCCGCCTGGAAGAAACAGAAAGACCCCAGGAAGGCCAACCCTGCTGCCACAGGCCCGACAAGCGATTTGATTCCTTGTTTCACCACCTTACAAAGATGCGATTTTTTTCCCGCTTCTCAAAGGACAAAGGGGGCGGCCTTCGCCGGCCGCCCCCTCCTCTCTAACCATTCACTTAACCAAAATGCTATATGCTAGTCCACAGGATAGCCGGGGTTCTGATAGGCTTTCTTCTCGGCGTCCTCCATCTTCATGTTGTCCAGCTGTCCCTGCGGGATCGGACGGAGATAGTGGTACTTCTCGATCTTGCGCGTGACGGTGGCCGGGGTATGGTCGGCAGCGCCGGGGCCGCAGATCGTGTAGGTGCCGGCACGCTTGGCCCAGGTCTGGGTACGGACCAGGTCGAACCAGCGGAAGCCGTCGCCGAAGTATTCGCGCATGCGCTCGTCGAGGAGATAGTCGATGGTGATGGTCGCCGGTGTGGCGGCCGTCAGGTCGGCGCTGTAGTCGGCCACGAGTTTCTTGTCCCAGTTGACGCTGTAGGACCACTTGCCAGCGCGGGCGCGCAGGACATTGATGAGGTCACGGGCGGACTGGCTGCCCGTAGCGCCCTTCACGGCCGCCTCGGCGGCGATGAAGTAGAACTCGGAGAACTTCGCGATGTTGAACGGACGCGTATGGGCGGCGTTCGGGGAACCGGTGCCGGTCGTATTGGTACGATACGGACCGAGCTTCCAGATCTTCGGATACATCAGGCGGCTGACACCGCTCGGGTTCACCACGTAGTAATCGTAGTTGGGGCTCTGGCCGAGCATCGAGATACCGGCGTTGTAATCGTACTTCACGCTGGGATCCTCCTTGTCCAGATAGACGAGGAAGGCCTCGTTCTTGCCGATGTGGGCGCCGTTCGGGCCCTCGACATAGGTGGCCGGGTTGCCGCCGCGGTCCCAGTTGGTGCGGAAGACATAGACGAAGGTGCCGTCGTAACGGGAATCCTTGTCCCGGTCGATGAAGGTCGCGATGGCTTCCTGGGTCGGGGCCATACGGGACCAGGGACGGCCGCAGTACTGCTGGTCGGTACGGAGCACCGGGTTGATCCGGGCGCCGGTGTTGGCCGTGGCCTGCATGTTCGGATAGTTCCAGTTCATCATCCAGCCGGCGAAGTTGTCCATACCGCCGCCGCCGCTGTAACCGAGGTCGGAGCCGTTGTACTGCTGGGAATTCTCGGTATGGTCGGCATAGAGCATGATCTCCTTGTTGCGGTCATGGGCGCCGTCGCTGACCATGTAGAAGTTCTCCACAAGGCCGTAAGGACCCGGGTTGTTGATGCCCTGCAGGGACAGGTCATAGGCCTGCTGGAAGTACCATTTGGCGTCATGGCCGTCGGGATCGGTGCGGGAGCACTCCGGATAGGTCGGGATCTGGCCCGGGTTCTCCAGCCACCAGGCATACGTCAGATAGGCCTTGGCGAGGTACAGGCGGGCGACGTTCTGGGTCAGCGCGCCGGTGAGGCGGGGATTCACGGGCAGGTCGGCCATCGCGGTCTTGAGGTCCGGGAAGACGGCCTTGGTATAGACCTCGGGCACGGTGTTGCGCACGGACTCACGGACCGGCTTGCTGTTGAAAGCGAGTTCACCGGCACCCAGGTCGAGCGGCACGCCGCCGAAGGTCTGCACCAGTTGGAAATAGTCGAAGGCGCGGAAGAAGCGGGCCTCGGCGATCATCGCCTTGTCCAGGCCCACGGCCTCGGCGTTCTCGATGATGCCGCTGGCGGTGTTGATGTAGGTGAACGCATTGCCCCAGAGGTTGTCACTGCGGGAGGTGCTGGCGTTCAGGTTGCCGGCGTCGGACATGTCGGCATCCTTGAAGTTGCCGTCGGCGGACTGGCCCCAGGTGGCCTCGTCGGTGCCGGTGGTCAGGATGTTGTAATAGTAGCCGTTGCCGTAGAGGTAACGGAGATGGCCGTACAGGGCGGTCAGACCGCCTTCGACACCCATCGAGGTGGAGAAGAAATCCGGGGTATAGTTGGTCTTGGGGTGCTCCTCGAGGATCTTGGTGCAAGAACTGGCGACGAGGGCGGCTCCGGCGATACCCAATGCGATTTTCGCTATCTTTTTCATGGCTCGGATTCGATTAGAAGGTTAAATTCACACCGAAGAGGAAGTTACGCGTATTCGGCGTATTGTAGCCCACATAGGACAGACGGCTCGGGCCCGGACGGCCGGCAGCGGTGGAACCGCCGTTGGCGTTGGGTTCCGGATCGAGGCCGGTCTCGCGGGTGTAGTCGGAGAAGAGCACGAGACCCGGGTTCTGGAGGGTCGTGTAGACGCGGAGGTTGTCGATGCCGGCGCGCTTCAGGGCGCCGAGCTTGTGGAAGTTATACCCGAGCGTGATCGTGCGGATCTTCAGGTAAGAGCCGTTGAAATAGGCCAGGGTGGAGGCGTACTTGGGGTTGTCGCTGCTCACGAGGGAGCCCGGGCGCGGATAGTGGGCGCCGGTGTTCTCCGGGGTCCAGTAATCGACATCGAGCTGGCCGCGACGGCCGGTGAGCATGTTCAGGTAGGAGTTCGCGCTGTGCAGGGAGGACAGCAGGATACCGCCCGCCTGGAAGGCGCCGATCACGGTGAGATCCAGGTTCTTCCAAGCCACGGTGGTGTTGAAACCGCCCTGGAAGGTGGCCTCGGCGTTGATCGGGACGCGGTCGGTCGTGTTGATGGCCCGCTTCGGGGTGCCGTCTGCCTCGTATTCGCCGTGGTACTTCACCTTGATGGTACCGACAGCCTGCTTCATGCCGTTGACTTCGGTGCTGGGCTCGAGGATGTCCATGTAGGGATCGCCGGGCTGCCAGAGACCGTCGTACTCGTAGTCATACAGGCAGTTCAGCGGGTAACCCACGAACCAGGCGTTGCCTTCGTCGCGGTCGGAACCGTCGGCCAGGGCCACGAGCTTGTTGCGGTTGGCGTAGAGGTTCAGGCCGGCGGTCCAGCTCCAGTCACGGTTCTCGATGATCGTCCCGTTGAGGGTCAGTTCGAGACCCCGGTTCTGCGTGGCGCCGATATTGGCGGTATAGCCGCTCACACCGGAAGTGGAAGGCAGGCCCAGGTTGAGGAGGATGTCCTTCGTGGCGACGCGGTAGTGCTCGAGGGTACCGCGGAGGCGGCCCTTGAAGAAGCTGAAGTCGAGACCGAAGTTCCAGGTCTGGGAGTACTCCCAGCCGAGGTCTTCGTTCGGCAGGGTGGACACGTAGTAGCCGGTGCCGTACTTGTCGTCGGCGAAGTTGTAGACGAGGGTGCTCAGGCGTCCGAGGGTGGCGTAGGCGGAGATGGCCTGGTTGGAGGTCTCACCATAACCGACACGGAGTTTCAGCTCGTCCAGCCAGCCGCGGGTGTTGCGCATGAAGGACTCGTTGTGGATGTTCCAACCGACGGAGACGGCCGGATAGGTGTGCCACTTGTGGTCGGGGGCCAGACGGGAGGAAGCATCGGAACGGACCGCGGCGGAGAGCATGTACCGGTCGTCGTAGGTGTACATGATACGGCCCATGTAGGAGATCAGGCCCGTCTGCGTGTAGCTGCCGCCGTTCACGGTGATGTCGGAAGCCACGGCGCTGCCGATGTTGTAGTACTGGAAGAGTTCGTTGGGGATGTTCTTTCCGGAGAGGGACTGGCCGGTCGAGGTGGTCTGCTCGGCGGAATAGAGGGCGACGGCGTTCACACGGTGCTTGCCGAAGATGCGGTCATAGGAAAGCAGGTTCTCCACAGTCCAGTTGAACGTGTCGTTGAAGGACCAGGAAGCGCCGTTGGGATTGGTGGCAGAAGCGTTGACGCCCACACCGGTGAAGGAACCGCCCTTGGAGTTGCGATAGTTCAGACCGAGGCTGGCCTTGTAGGAGAGGCCTTCGATCCAGGGGAAGTAGAACTGCACATAACCGGTGTTGTAGGTGGCGATGGACTTGGACTCGTTCACCCAGACACCCTGGGCGGTCAGGTCCTCGACGCGCTCGCGCGTAACAATATACTGGTCGTTATCGGAAGGCATGTTGATGCGCCACTTGAGGTTGCCGTCCGCATCGTAGGGAACCACGAGCGGGGACTTCGAGAGGGCGGCGTACAGGTCCACCTGGTTACCGGTATTGGTGGTATAGCTGGTGTTGGTGGTGAAGCCCACCCGGAACCACTGGCCGATCCGCTGGTCCACGCCGCCGCTGAGGGCGATGCGGTCGTAGCCCTGGGTCGGGATGACGGCCTCGTCATTATAATAGGTGACGCCGAAGCGGTAGCTGCCGCTCTTGGTGCCGCCGGACACGTTCAGGTCGTAGTTCTGCGTGTAGCCGTTGCGGTACAGGAGGTCCTGCCAATCGGTGAACTGGTCATCGGACTCGTCCAGGGTGTTGGAGTACTGGCCGCCCATCTTACGCATCTGGATGTACTTGTCGCGCGGCATCATCGGATACTTGACGGGCTTCTTGAATGTGGCGTAAGTGTTGAAAGACACCTTCGGAGCCTGGCCCTCGACACCCTTGTAAGTGGTGATGAGGATGACACCGTTGGCGCCGCGGGAACCGTAGATGGCGGTGGAGGCGGCGTCCTTGAGGATGTCCATGCTCTTGATGTCGCTCGTGGAGATGTCGGTGAGGGAACCCATGAACGGCATGCCGTCGAGGACGATGAGCGGATCGTTGGAGGCGGACAGGGAACGCTGGCCGCGGATGCGGATCTGCATCGAGGAACCCGGCTTGGAGTTCGTCTGGGTCATCTCGACACCGGCGACGCGGCCTTCGAGGGCGCGGGTGACATCACCGGCGGGAACCGCGCGGAGGTTATCACCGCCCACGGAGGCGATGGAGCCGGTCACATCCTGGCGGCGGGCCGTACCGTAACCGATCACGACCGTGGCTTCCAGCTGCTCGGCGTCATCTTCGAGGACGACGTTGATCTGGCTGCGGGATTGGACGGGAATCTGCACGGTGGTGTAACCCATGCAGGAGACCTCGAGGGTCGCGGACGGACTGGCCTGGAGGGAATACGTACCATCGACACCCGTGACGGCGCCGGCGGAAGAATTCACGACCATCACAGCCGCGCCCGGAACGGGCTCACCGCTCTTGTCCATGACCGTACCGCTGATGCGGATGCTCTGCGCCTGGGCGAAGAGCGGCAGCATCAGGCCGACAGCCACGAATGCAAGCGTTTTCTTAAGGTTGAATCGCATAGTGAAAAAAGTTTAAAGTTGATTGTTTGGTTGGTCTTCTTGCGTTTTTGCAAATGTATCATCTTTACAATCGTTTGAAACCGTGCGATGTAACAATAGTTGTCGTTTTTGAACCATGGCGCTTGCGGGACAAAAAGAATTTGTATTTTTGTAACAGATGAACCAAAAATGACAATGAGACGTTTTTTGCTTTCGGCCGTGCTCCTCGGGGGCGCATTTCTGACGGCGACGGGTCAGAACGCCCGCCTGTATCTGCCGGAAACCGGCCTCCCCAACTCGCAGGTGAACCGGATCTACCAGGACCGGAGCGATTATATATGGATCTGTACCGAAGGCGGACTGGTCCGCTTCGACGGCATGCGGTTCGAGACCTACCAGCATGACCGGGAAAGCGCGAACTGCCTGTCCAGTTCCTCCGTCATCGACATGGTCGAAGACAGCCGGGGCACCAAGTGGATCGGGACGGCTGCCGGCCTGGACATCCTGGACTCCGAGTACGCCTCCTTCACCCATTTCGACCTGCACCGGAATCCGGAGACGCCCGTGAACCCGTATATCGGGCGCATGGTCGAGGTCCCGGCCAACGGAACCCTGATCGTCGGAACGGGCGGTGCGGGCGTATTCGTCATCGACTGTGAAACCCGGCAGGAACTCCCCGAAAGCCGGGAGAAAATCCACCGGATCCTGCACACGGATTATATCCATACGTTGTTCCTGGACGCGTCCGGGCGGTTGTGGATCCTCCCGGGCGACAGCAAGCCCGTCATCCTGGACGCGGTCAGCCTCGAGCCCGCCGGCGGGCTGACGTGGAGCCCGGAGCTTCAGAAGGCCGGCGACCTGATCCGGGTCAACGATGTGGCCGAAGACCCGTTCACTGGCAACATCCTGCTGGGAAGCACGGAAGGCCTGCTGCTGTGCGAAGCCGGTTCCGGACTGATCCGGAAGGCTGCCGGACACCGCGCGGCGGCGACCGTGGGCGCGTCCGTCATTTTCGATTCACAGGCGTCTTCGGGCGAAGAGCGCCTGTTCCTCGTCGGGAACGAAGACGGCGGCCTGCTCCATTTCGACACCGAGACGGAGGAGGTCCGGACCGCCGTCGTCTCGTCCATCCGGCAGGAAACCGGCAACTGGAAAGCCACGTCCAACCTCCGGGATTCGCAGGGGAATCTCTGGCTGGGCCTGTACCAGACCGGCGTCCTGGTGGCGCCGAAATCCCGTTTCGGCTTCTCCTACATGGGATTCAGCACCCGCGGGATGCCGGGCGAGAACAATACCGTCGTCACGTCCGTCTATGAGGACGGCCAGCACCTGTGGGTCGCCACGGACGGCGGCGGCCTGTTCTGCCGGCCGGTGGCCGGCGGTCGCAGGCGGCTTCCCGAGCGTGTTTTCACCCGGGACAACTCTGCCCTCAACAACAATGCAGTCCTGGCCGTGACCGGCGACCGGTACGGGACCATCTGGCTCGGGACCTACCTGGGCGGCCTTTATTACATCGAAGGCGGCACGACGCTGAAGTCCTACCCCTATGGGGACCAGATCGGCACGGACCGGATCCGGACCCTCGTGTATGACCCGGCCCGGGACCTGCTGTACGTGGGTACCATGGGCGCCGGCCTTACCGTCATCGACGCGAAGACCCGGAAACCGGTTGCCCGGCAAGTAGACGAGGACTATCGCTGGATCAGCGCCTTGCACCTCGACCAGACCGGGCGCCTTTGGGTGGGCAGTTACAACGGCCCCTTCTGCTACGACCCGTCGCTGGACCGGATCGTCCCGTTCAGCGCGACCGTCGGCAACGGCATCCCGCCCCGCATCTACGACATCTGCAGCAGCGCGGACGGATCGGTCTGGTTCGGGACGGAAGAGGGGCTCTTCCAATGGAATGAGACCTCCCGGGAACTCCGCCGCTACACCCAGCAGGAAGGCCTGTCCAACAATGTGGTCCGGGCCATCCTCAGCGCGGACGGCGGCGATATGTGGGTTTCCACGTCCAGCGGCTTGAACCGGCTCTCTCCGAGAATCGGCAAGATCACGGTCTTCCGGTCCTATGACGGCCTGCAGGGCAATGAATTCCGCACCGGCTGCGCTTTCAAGGCCTCATCCGGCCGGCTCTATTTCGGCGGCAACGGCGGTCTCACCTTCTTTTCTCCGCTCCTGGTGGACAGCGGCGGCGACCGGATGCCCCAGGTCGCCCTGGCGCGCCTGACCATGCTGGACCAGCCTGTCGTCTATGATCCCGCCAAAGGAAGCAACAATCTGATTGACAAGCATATATCAGAGGCAACCCGAATCCGGATCCCACGCGGGGTGGACATGTTCTCGCTGGAATTCTCCGTTCCGGAATACACCAATCCGCAGCGCCTCATGTTCGACTACCGGCTCTCGGGCTTCGAAAGCGACTGGAAAACGGCCCCCTCGCGCCTGCGCATGGCTACCTATACCAATGTGCGGCCGGGTCGTTACCGCTTCGAGGTCAAGGCATACTTTGCCGGCTCGCCCGAAGTCTTTTCCGAGCGCAGCGTTGACCTCCGCGTCGAAGCTCCCTGGTTCCTGACCGGATGGGCCTGGGCCGTGTACCTGCTCATCCTCACCGGAATTGTCCTGACGCTGGTGCATCTGGCCCGCGAGCGGCTGCGCCAGGATGAGCAGGAGAAGGAAGCCGAGTTGAAGGAGCTGCGGCTCGGCCTGTTCACCAACCTCACCCACGAGATCCGCACCCCGCTGAACCTCGTGATGGGCCCGCTGGGGGCCATCCGGGAGGCCGAGCAGGACCCCGTCCGCAAGGATACCTACAACCTGATGTACCGCAACTGCCTCCGCATCAACCGCATCGTGAACCAGCTGATGGACCTGCGGAAGATTGACGCCGGGCAGATGCAGCTGTTCTTCCGGGAGACGGACATCGTCTATTTCATCCGGGACATCATGCAGTCCTTCGACAAGCTGGCGGAGAGCAAGCGGATCGACTTCTCCCTCTCCTCCGCGCACCCGGAAGAAACGCTCTGGATCGACCAGGGCAACTTCGACAAGATCGTGTACAACATCCTGTCGAACGCTTTCAAGCACACGCCGGAAGGCGGGCGCATCCGCGTGGACGTATCCGCGCCAGTACCCAACCATGGTGAGTTGCAGGCCGATGTCCGGGAGTTCGTCCAGATACGCATCTTCAACTCCGGCAGCCGGATCGAGGAAGCCTGGATCAGTCACGTCTTCGACCGATTCGTCCAGGTGAACCCGCACGATGCCAATTCGGGCTCCGGCGTGGGCCTCAACCTGACGAAAATGCTCGTAGAGCTGCATCACGGGCACATTTCTGCCGAAAACGAGGAGGACGGCGTGGTATTCCGCGTACTCGTGCCCGTCGGCAAGGAACACCTGACCGAACAAGAACTGTCCTATACGTCCCACCACAAGGACCTCTATATCAAGTCTCCTTCTGCGCAGGAGCACGAGGACCAGACGTTCACGCAAAAGGAGGCCCCGGCGGACAAGGCCGCCCGGGCCCGGAAAAGCGTGGTAGTGGTGGACGATGACGACGATACGCGCGAATATCTCCGCAACCTGCTGCGCGACCGGTACAACGTCACGGCCTGCGCCGACGCGAAATCGGCCTGGAACGCCGTTTCGGAGGCCCTCCCCGACGCCGTGGTCACCGACCTGGTGATGCCCGGCGAAAGCGGCAGCGACCTGTGCGCCCGCATCCGGGCGAACGAAGCCACGCGCCACATCCCCGTCCTCATCCTGACCGGCCAGAACAGCGTCGAAGAGGAACAGGCCGCCAGCGACAGCGGCGCCGACAAGTTCCTCTCCAAGCCCATTTCCGTGGAACTGCTCCTGAGCAGCATCGCCCAGGCGATTTCCAGCCGCGAGGCGGTGAAGGAAAAGTTCGGCGTCGCGTTGAAATACGATTACACCGGCATCAAGATGGGCTCGGCCGATGACAAACTGCTCCACCGCATCATCGAGAGCATCCAGACCCACCTGGACGAGCCCGAGTACGGGGTGGCCGCCCTGTGTGAGGACGTCGGCATCAGCCGCGTGCACCTGAACCGCAAGCTCAAGGCCTTCGGCAAGGACTCCCCCGGCGTGCTCATCAAGACTTTCAGGATGAAGCAGGCGGCCTATCTGCTGGCGAACAACAAGGTCAATGTGTCCGAGGTCGCCTACCGCGTAGGTTTCTCCTCGCACTCCTATTTTTCCAATGCATTCCGGGAGTATTTCGGGATGTCGCCGCGGGAATTCGTGACGCGCATCCAGGAGAATCCGGACGATGCATCCCTGAAACAAATGTTTGAATAGGTGCGCCTTTTGGCTCTCCGATTCAAACACAGGTAACATTTTCAACAACGATTGTAACCAAATCGTTGGGGCGCCACTTTCGTTTTTGTTACATTTGTACCCGAAAACGATTGTTACGCCCCATGAATAAACTCTATCTGTTCCTCCTCGCGGCCTTCCTGCTGTCCAGCGTTCCGGCCGCCGCCCTCGACCACCCGGGTCTCGCCGAGCGCCGCACGGCCCCCGGCCGGTTCTCCCTCGTGGAAAAAGGTGTTCCCGCCGCCGTGGTTGCGGACCCCGCCGACAAGCGGGGCGTCCTCATCGCAGCGGAAACGCTGCGCGAGGATTTTGCCCGCGTTTGCGGCGTCAAGGCTCTCGCGCAGGGCGCCCGCGCCATCTACGCCGGCACGAAGGACAGCCCGCTGATCAAGCGGCTCGCAGCGGAAGGACGCATCGACACGGCCTCCTTGGATGGACAGTACGAGACCTATGTCCTGCAGGTGACCGGCGACGCGGTCATCATCGCCGGCGCGGACATGCGCGGAACGATCTACGGCATCTACGAGATCTCCGAGCAGATGGGCGTCTCCCCCTGGTATGACTGGGCCGACGTGCCCGTCCCGCACAGCACGGACCTGTCGCTGGCGGCCGGGACCTATACCGTCCCCCAGCCCGGCGTTCGCTACCGCGGCATCTTCCTCAACGACGAGGCCCCGTGCCTAACCTCCTGGGTAAAGAACACGTACGGAACGAATTACGGCGACCACCGCTTCTACGCGCGCGTTTTCGAGCTTCTGCTGCGTCTGAGGGCCAACTTCATGTGGCCCGCCATGTGGGACTGGGCCTTCTATGCCGACGATCCCGAGAACAGCCGGACGGCCGACGAGATGGGCATCATCATGGGCACCTCGCACCACGAGCCGATGGCGCGGAACCACCAGGAATGGGCGCGCCGGCGGGGCGCCAGCGGCCCCTGGGACTACACCGCCAATAAAAAAGTCCTTACCCAGTTCTTTACCGAAGGGATCGAGCGGGCCAAGGATACGGAAGACCTCATTACCATCGGCATGCGCGGAGACGGTGACGCCTCCCTGGGCAAGCTGGGCGAGGAAGCCGCGTATATCAAGCTCCTGGAAACCATCATCAAGGACCAGCGCAAGATCATCCGCAAGGTGACCGGACGTCCTGCCGAGGAACGGCCGCAGGTATGGGCCCTGTACAAGGAAGTCCAGCAGTACTACGACCTGGGACTCCGGGTCCCGGACGACGTGACCATCCTCCTAAGCGACGACAACTGGGGCGACGTCCGCAAGCTTCCCACCGCCGCCGAGCGGAAGCGGAAGGGCGGCTGGGGCCTGTACTACCACGTGGACTACGTGGGCGCCCCGCGCAACTCCAAGTGGCTGAATGTCACGCCCATCCAGAACATGTGGGAGCAGCTCCAGCTCACCTGGGCCTACGGCGTGGACAAGATCTGGGTCCTGAACGTGGGCGACCTCAAGCCGATGGAGTATCCCATCGACCTGTTCCTCGCGATGGCGCGCAATCCCGAAGCCATCACGGTGGAGAACCTGCCGGACCACACGCGGGCCTTCTGCGCGGCAGCCTTCGGTGACGACCAGGCCGAGGAGGCCGCGCGCATCCTCAACCTCTATTGCAAGTACAGCGGCCGCACCACGGCCGAAATGATGGACTGGCGGACCTATGACCTGCCGTCCGGCGAATTCCGCCAGGTGCGGGACGATTTCGTCCGCCTGGAAGCGGAGGCCCTGCGGCAGTTCCTCTCCCTGAAGCCAGAATACAAGGACGCCTACCGGGAACTCATCCTCTTCCCCATCCAGGCCCTCGCCAACATCTATGAAATGTATTACGCGCAGGCGATGAACCTGGCCCTGGCCGGCCGCAAGGATCCGGCCGCCAACGCCTGGGCCGACGAGGTCGAGCGCGCCTTCACCCGGGACGCCGTGCTGATGAAGGAATACAACAAGGACATCGCCGGCGGCAAGTGGGACGGCATGATGACGCAGAAGCACATCGGCTACCGTTCCTGGAACGACAACTTCCCGGCGGACCGCCTGCCGCGGGTGGAACGAATCGAGGACACCGCCCCCGGCGACTACTCCTTCGAGGCCGACCCGCGGGGATTCACGGCCATCGAAGCGGAACACTGGAATCAGGCCTCAGCGGCCTCCGGCGCGACCTGGACGGTGATTCCGGACATGGGCCGCACCTTGAGCGGCGTCGCCCTGATGCCTTACACGGTGCCGACCGACGGCGCTTCCCTCACCTACCGCGTATGCATTCCCGAAGGGGTAACGACCGTCAAGGTCCATGTCATCACGAAATCGACCCTCGCCTTCAACAACACCGGGCACCGCTACGAAGTGGACCTGGCCGGCGCGAAGCAGACGCACCTCTTCAACGAGCGCCTGAACGAGGATCCGAAGAACATCCACTCAGTCTACTACCCCACCGTCGCCCGCCGAGTCGTGGAAACGGTCTCTGAGCTTCCCGCCCAGCCCGGCTGGCAGGACCTCGTCCTGCGCCCCCTGGACCCGGGCATTGTCTTCGAGAAAATCGTCCTCGACTACGGCGGTTACACCCCCCGATTCCTCTTCGGCGACGAGTCCCCCACCGGCAAATAGCCACGATGTGCCCGGTGGTGTCTTCCGAGGGACACCGGGCGCACTAAGCGGGCGAAACGTGTCAGGTGGTGCCGGCCGAGGGACACCGGGAGCACTAAGCACGCGAAAACGTGCCTGGTGGTGCTGACTCAGGGACACCAGGCGCGGCACGGAGCGGCGAATTCGCTATTCTTTATACGGATCCAGCCCCGCGCGCTCGCAGAGGAAGAGGTAGAGGGTTTCCCAGGCGGGTTTGCGGACGTAGTTGACGCCCTGGTACAGGAGCGGCATGTTCTCTTCCTTCACCCAGGAGTCCTTGTCGTTGATGCCCCAGATGGTGATGCCGCCGCGCTGGGCGGGCGGGACGACTTCCAGGTATTTCTCGAAGATGAACTTGTACAGGTCGGCCTGGGCAGCCAGGTCGGAGCACTTGATGTCCAGTTCGGAGATGCGGACGGTTCGGCCGGTGGCCTGCAAGTCGCGGAGGCTCGCGACGACCTTGTCCCGGAGGTCCGGCGTGGCCATGTCCAGGTGCATCTGCGTACCGACGCCGGTCACCTGCGGATTGCCATTCACATAGTCGCAGTACGCTTTCCGCTTGGCGTCGCTCGTCTCGAGATTGTAGTCGTTCAGGTACAGGACGGCGGTCTTGCCGTTCCGGGCCAATGCATCGGTGGCATAGGCGAACGCCTTGTCCACCCAGTCCTTGGTGCTCTTGAAATACTGCCCCCAGACGAATACATTGTCGCCGGTGGTGTTCCCCGCCGTGCGGAACTCGACGGGCCAGTCGGCGAACGTCTCGTTCACGACGTCCCAACCGTACACATCGAAATGTTCTACCATCGTGTACACCCAGTCACGGTACACATAGCCGATGACGTCGTTCACAAGCTCGCCATCCAGGCTGAAGCCACTATTGAGAGCAGGCGGCACGTCGCCGGCCGCAGGAGCGGCCTTCGTCGCCGGAGCGATCTGGATATCGTCGAGGTAATAGGTCACCGCCTCCACGCCCCCGTAAAAGGCGAAAGAGAGGCTGTTCCCTGACTCTACGGTGTAGTCCACGCTCTGGTACGTCCAGTCGGCGCCCATCTTCGGGAACTGATTGTAGGCGGAACTCCGGTACTTGACGTCCCCGTCGCCCCGGATGTCGATCTGGAAATCGGCCGCCTGGCCGGCCTTGGCATACCAGGAGATCCGATAGGTCGTTCCGGGCGTGACGGGGAAGGATTTCGTCACCACCTGGATGTCCCAGCTGTCCTTCGCGTAACCGGAAGAATTGTCCATTTTCAGCGCCAGGGAGCCGCCGTGGGCCGTTTCGTCCGTGACGGACACATGGTCCGGGCCGTTCACCTGCACGAACGGGCCGGAGGAGGTGAGCTGGCCGGCGCCGCCGGCCGTGAGGCTCTCGAAATCGATGCCCTCAACGGTCGGCTCCTGGCCGCCCCCGCCGCCTTCCCCTTCCCCGAGGATGCGGATGTTGTCAATGACGACGTCCTTCGAGGCAGTGATCCGGAAGGCGAAGTCGCCCAGAGATTCCAGCGTAAAGGGAACGCTGTACTTGTGCCATTGGCCCTTGACGCCCGCCTGCAGCGACTGGCCGTCGCCGGAAGCGACGTAGAGCGTACCCTCCTTGGCGAGGGTCTTGGCCCAGAAAGAGAATACATACGGCTTCCCGGCCTCGACAGCCGCATCGACCGTCAGCGCAGCGCCTTCGGAAACCGCCTTCGCGGCATAGTCGCCCGCGAAGACATCATACAGGCTCTGGAAGATCTCGAAGCCCTCGGCCGTGTAACCGTCCAGGGTGCCGGCCTCGAAGTTCCAGTTCCGCTGGAGCAGCGAAGCGTTGTTGTTCTTGGCCGCCTTCGAAATCAGATTGTTCAGATACGCGCGCTGCTGCTGGCTGTGCCAGCCGAGCGTGTGGCCGAACAGCTCGGTCCCGCACGCCTTCGCCCAGCCGGCCATCGCATCGGCGTTCGTGAAGTTGTACGCGCCGTCCGCCTGGACAATGCCGTCATGCTTCATTTCGTTGCCGAAGGTGACGGCGGCGAAATCGCGCTTGAGGATGTCCGCGACCTTGGCGTTGTTCCGATACTCCCAGTAGGTGAACGAGACGCCCAGCTTGAGGCCGGCCTTCGCGGCAACGTCCCTCAGGCTGTATTTGTCATAGTCCACCACCTTCTGGGCCGGCGGGTCCGGCGTGACCGGTTTCTCCTCGGGCTTCTGGGGAGTGATGGGCGTGGGGTCTTCCTTCCCGCAGGAAACGGCGGCGAGGACCAAGGTGGACAAGAGGACAAGGGTTCCTATCTTTTTCATACGCATGCGATACCCTGCAAAATTAGGAAAAAAGAACGGATTTGAACATTTCTGACCCATTTCTAGTCTTGTTTTCTGCAGGGAAATCGTATATTTGTATTCGGTAGAAACTACAATAACCCGAAATAACACCTTAAACGATATGGCAAACAACGAATCCAAAGGCTTCTACAAGCTGAGCTGGGCCCAGCGCATCGGCTTCGGCGCCGGTGACATGGCGCAGAACCTCATCTACCAGACCATCTCCATCTGGCTGCTGTTCTTCTACACGAACGTGTTCGGACTGGATCCGGGCGCGGCCGCCCTGATGTTCCTCATCGTCCGCCTCGTGGACGTCCTGTGGGACCCGATCGTGGGCACCATCGTGGACAAGGGCAACCCCAAGTGGGGCAAGTACCGCAGCTGGCTCGTCCTCGGCGGCATTCCGCTCGTGGGCCTCGCCATCCTGTGCTTCTACAACGGATTCAGCGGCTCGCTGGTGTACGCCTACATCACCTATGTGGGCATGTCCATGTGCTACACCCTCGTGAACGTGCCTTACGGCGCCCTGAACGCCTCCCTCACCCGTGACACGAACGAGATCACCATCCTCACCTCCACCCGTATGTTCATGGCGAACCTCGGCGCCCTCTGCGTGAAGTCCCTTCCGCTGATCATCGCCCTCTTCGCCCCGAAGGTGCTGAACCCCGAAACCGGCAAGATGACCGCCGTCTATAACACGCCCGACGCCGCCCAGGCCTGGTTCATCACGATGACCATCTTCGCCCTCGCCGGCCTCGCCCTCCTGATCTTCTGCTTCTTCCAGTGCAAGGAACGCGTGGTGATGGACGAGAAGGAGTCCGCCAATGTGAAAGTGAGCGACCTCTGGATGGAGTTCGGCCGCAACAAGCCCCTCCGCGTCGTCGCCTTCTTCTTCATCACCGCCTTCGCGATGATGAGCGTGAGTAACGCCGCCGACGCCTACTTCATGACCTTCAACGTGGGCGCCACGCCGCTCCTGACCACCCTGTTCATGTGGCTCGGCACCATCCCGGCCTTCATCTTCATGCCGCTCGTCCCCGCCATCAAGCGCAAGATCGGCAAGAAAGGCATGTTCTACCTCTTCCTCGGCGTCGCCATCGTGGGCATGATCCTGATGTACACCTTCGTGTCCATCCCGGCCACCAAGTCCAACTTCGTCCTCCTGTGCATCGCCCAGTTTGTCAAGTCCACCGGCATCATCACCGCGACGGGCTACATGTGGGCCCTGGTCCCGGAGGTCATCGCCTACGGCGAATACACCACCGGCAAGCGCATCGCCGGCATCGTGAACGCCCTCACCGGCATCTTCTTCAAGGCCGGCATGGCCCTCGGCGGCGTCGTCCCGGGCCTCGTCCTCGCCTGGGTGGGCTTCAATGCCGACGCCACCACGCAGACCCCGCTCGCCCTGCAGGGCATCCTCTGGCTCGTGTGCGTGATCCCGGCCATCCTCCTGCTCCTCGCCATCTGGATCATCTCCAAGTACGAGCTCTCCGACGAGAAGATGGACGAAATCAACCGCGAAATCGAAGCAAGACACCTCAACGCATAATTCATTGAAAACCATGGCCAAGAAAGTTCTCAAACGCTATCTGCTCCCCGCCGACTACATGGCGGACCCGTCCGTGCATGTGTTCGACGGCAAGATCCATATCTATCCTTCCCACGACTGGGAGTCCGCCGCGCCGGACGACGACTTCGGCAGCGAGTACGACATGAAGGACTACCACGTCCTCACCATCGAGGGCGACGACCCGATGACCTCCCCCGTCGTGGACCACGGCGTCGCGCTGGACATCAAGGATGTCCCGTGGGCGCGCCGCCAGCTCTGGGACAACGAGGTGGTGAAAGGCCGCGACGGCAAGTACTACATGTACTTCCCGGCCAAGGACAAGACCGACATCTTCCGGGCGGGCGTCGCTGTCAGCGACTCCCCCACCGGCCCGTTCAAGGCCATGCCGGACCCCATCCGCGGCAGCTATTCCATCGACTATGCCATCCTGCACGACGATGACGACGAGTACTACATGTACTTCGGCGGCATCTGGGGCGGCCAGCTCCAGCGCTACGAGGACAACCTCGCCAAGGACTGCGGCACCTCCTACCCGGCCGACGGCCAGCCCGCCATCCCGGCCCGCGTGGTGAAGCTATCCAAGGACATGCTCCAGTTCGGCGAGGATCCGAAGCCCGTCGTCCTCCTGGACGAGGACGGCACGCCCATCAAGGTGGAGGACAACGAGCGCCGCTTCTTCGAGGCCAGCTGGATGCACAAGTACAACGGCAAGTACTACTTCAGCTACTCCACCGGCGACACGCACAAGCTCTGCTACGCCATCGGCGACAACCCTTACGGCCCGTTCACCTACAAGGGCGTGATCCTCACCCCGGTCTTCGGCTGGACCACGCACCACTGCATCGTGGAATTCAAGGGCAAGTGGTACCTCTTCCACCACGACAGCGGTCCGTCCAAGGGCATCAACCGCCTCCGCAGCCTCAAGGTGTGCGAACTCACCTACAACGAGGACGGCACCATCCAGACCATCGAAGGCCTGGACGACTAGTCCCAGATTGACATCGTAAAAGAAGGTGGTCCAGACTTGGATCACCTTCTGTGTTTATGGAGCGCCGTCGGCGTTTATTGCACGATCACGAAACCGCCGTTGCAGGGGATGGAGACCTTCACGGTGCCGCCCTTGTGGGTGCGGGCCTCGCGGGCGCCGAGGAAGGTGGCGGCGGTGGTCTGGCGCGGTTCCAGCGTCAGGGGCGCCTTCTTGCCGTGGAGCTTCCGGGCGGCCTTCGCCGTGGCGGGCTCGACGGTATCGGAATACAGCGTATAGTCACCGGCCGGGAGGTCGACCTCCACCGTGCGGGATTCCGGCGAGGCATTGATGCCCACATAATACCATTGAGCGCCCGCGCGACGCGCGAGGACGACGTACTGGCCGGGGTAACCGTCGATGAACTTGACCTCGTCCCACTTCGTGGGCACGGCCTTCATGAAGTCGACGGCCCAGGCGGGGGCGTCGGTGAGGTTCTCCGGAGTCATTGCGAAGTGCTGGACGTAGCTCTGGAAGAGCACGGCCGTGGCGAGGGCGAAGACATCGGAGGTGCGGCGGATGGAGCCGCGGCGGTTGAGGTCGTTGAACGGGTTGTAGATCTTGTTCAGCGTGCTGCCGCCGAAGTCCATGGCCGCGACGGTGTTGCGGATGAACGGGTGCAGCGTCGCACTGAAGGCCTCGCGGTCGCAGCGGTACTGGCCGAAATAGAGGTTCTCGCTGGCGACGACCGCCTCGGCCGAGGCGAAGTTCGGGTACATCCGCTCCCAGCCGCGCGGCAGGGTGCAGCCGTGGAAGACGCACTGGAGGCCGTATTCATTGGCATCGACCAGGATGTCCTCGTAGAGCTGGAGCATCACCTGCTTGTCGGAGCCGAAGAAATCGACCTTGATGCCCTTGACGCCAAGTTTCTGGAGCCAGGCCATCTCGGCGCGGCGAGTGACGCTGCGGTTCATGATGTTCCGCGGCCCCTGCGGGGCGTCGTTCCAGTAGCCGTTGGAGTTGTACCAGACGAAGAGCCGGACGCCCTTCTCCTTCGCGTAGGCGGCGAGCTTTTCCATATTCTCCCGGCCGATCTGGGTGTCCCAGAGGGCGTCCACGAGGATGGTCTCCCAGCCCATCGCGGCACTGAAATCGATGTACTGCAGCTGCACGGGATAGGTGGTGTTGCTGTCCATCTTCAGGATCCAGCTCCAGGAGCCGCGGGAGGGCTCATAGACCTGGGAGGCCTCGTACTGCGGTTCCACGACGTCCCAGGCGACGGTGGTCTCGACGATGGGCTTCAGGTCGCGGGCGACGGTGATCGTGCGCCAGGGCGTGCAGCCCGGGATGGCCAGGCCCACGGTGGAGGTGCCGTTGCCGCCGATTTCCTCCGGCATCGGGAAGGCGAGGCGGTAGGAACCATCGGCGTTGCCGATGAGCCGCCCGCCGCAGTACGATCCGTTCACGCCGGTCTCGCTGAGGAGCACCCAGCCGTCGTTCCCGTTGCGGAACAGCGCCGGGAATACGTAACCGTGGCCGTCCCCGTTCTTGCCCAGGGGCTGATCGGCCTGATAATCCGTCTCATAACTGGGCGTGGTGCGGGCGAATCCGGACATGGGCCCCATCATCGGGCTCAGGAAGCCCGTGGTTCCCTCCCGGAATACGTATCCCGTCGCCTCGTCCGTAATCACGCAGACTTTCGTGTCGGGCTTGGGCGGATTGATCCGGTAGCGGAAAGCGATGTCGTTCGCACTCACTTGGAAGATGACGTCCATCAGTTCCTTTCCATCCTTGACGAAGGAGAATACGGCCCGGTTGGCCTCATAGTGTACGGACGACTTCTTGATGGTCGGGATGCTGTAGTCATCGGTGACCGGCCCTTCATGGAGCCAGCCGGCGAGCCGGACCCCCTGGGTGAAATCGCCGATATCGGTCTTCAGCCCCAGCGGGGAGCGCCACAGGAACGGAATTCCATCATAGGTCACGCTGTACGTGGGCATGGCGCCCTCGTCAGAAACGGTCACCACCAGCCGCCCGTCCGGGCTGGCCACGCGCTCTTCCGACGCCGCCACCGGCAGCGCAAGGAGCACCAAGCTGAAAATCAAGGCTGTCTTTTTCATCATGTCCAAATATACAAACTTTTTTCTAAAAAGTGTTGCATGTACACTTTTATTTCTCTATCTTTGCAAGTGTAGTTTTGACACTCAAACGGTAGTCATGACGCAGCAAGCGTTCTACAGTGTCCATCCCAAGTTCCACGCGGCCGTGGACTGCATCATCTTCGGGTTCGAGGAGGGTGAGCTCAGTCTGCTGCTGCTCCAGCGGAATTTCGAACCGGCGAAGGGCCGATGGTCCCTCGCGGGCGGATTCGTGGAGGAGGGCGAGGACATCGATGACGCCGCCCGCCGGGTCGTCGCCGAGCTCACGGGCCTCGACGACCTGTATATGCGCCAGGTCCATACGTACGGCGAGGTAAGCCGCGATCCCGGCGAGCGCGTGCTTTCCACAGCCTACTACGCCCTCGTGGACATCAAGAAATATGACCGGGAACTGGTCCGGGCCCATAACGCCTTCTGGGTCAAGCTTCCCGCCATTCCCCGCCTCATCTTCGACCACGACCGGATGGTGTCCGACGCCCTCCGCTTCATGCGCTACCAGGCCACGGTGAAACCCGTGGGCATCAACCTCCTCCCGGAGGAATTCACCCTCACGCAGCTCCAGGCCCTCTATGAGGCCATCCTCGGCGAGCCCATCGACAAGCGGAACTTCCGCAAGCGGATCGCCCAGATGGACTACATCGAGAAGACGGGCGGCATCGACAAGACCCTTTCCCGCAAGGGCGCGGCCCTGTACCGCTTCAACCGGGAGAAATACGACGGCAATTTCAAAATCTAACTCCAATAACACTCACATCTATGTTCAACAATCTTCTCATCGCGGCTGCGGACCTGAACCGCATCTCGCTCGCCTCCTGGGACTGGATCGTGATCGCCATCTTCTTCCTGGCGATGATCTGGATCTGCTGGGACGTCTCCCGCAAGAAGAAGGAAACCTCCGGTGACTACTTCCTCAGTGGCCGCAGCGCCACCTGGATCGCCATCGGCGCCTCCATCTTCGCCTCCAACATCGGCTCCGAGCACCTGATCGGCCTCGCGGGCACCGGCGCCTCCGCCGGCATGGCCCAGGCCCACTGGGAAATCCAGGGCTGGATGATCCTCATCCTCGGCTGGGTCTTCGTCCCGTTCTACGAGCGCAGCATGGTCTACACCATGCCCGAATTCCTCGAGAAGCGTTACAACAAGGAAAGCCGCGGCATCCTGACCTGGCTCTCCCTCGCCAGCTACGTCCTCACCAAGGTGTCCGTGACCGTCCTCGCCGGCGGCCTCGCGCTGAACACCCTCCTGGGCATCAATTTCTGGGTCGCGGCCCTCGCCCTGGTGATCATCACCGCCATCTACACCGTCATCGGCGGCATGGAATCCGTCCTGAAGACTTCCGTCCTGCAGACGCCGATCCTGCTGATCGGTTCCCTCGTCATCCTGTGGCTCGGTCTCCGCGAACTGGGCGGCTGGAACGCGATGATGGACATCTGCAGCGCCCAGCCTGTCAATGAGTACGGCGACACGATGACCGACCTCATGCGCAGCGGCAAGGATCCCGAGTTCCCGTGGTACGGCGCCCTCTTCGGCTCCGCCATCATCGGCTTCTGGTACTGGTGCACCGACCAGTTCATCGTCCAGCGCGTCCTCTCCGGCAAGAACCAGAAGGAGGCCCGCCGCGGCACCATCTTCGGCGCCTACCTGAAGCTCCTCCCGGTGTTCCTGTTCCTCATCCCCGGCATGATCGCCTACGCGCTCACCAAGACCCCGGATTCCGCGATCGGACAGCAGCTCGCGGCCGCCCTCGGCCTCCAGGCCGACGGCACCGTGTCCAACCCGGACATCGCTTTCCCGATGCTCGTCAACACCCTCCTGCCGGTGGGCCTGAAGGGCGTGGTGATCTGCGGTATCCTCGCCGCCCTCATGAGCTCCCTCGCCTCCCTGTACAACTCCTCCGCGATGCTGTACACCATCGACATCTACAAGCGCAAGCACCCGGAGACAGATGAGAAGAAGCTCGTCACCATCGGCCGTATCGCCACCGTCGTCGTGGTCGTCCTCGGCGTCCTGTGGATCTTCGTCATCCAGCGCATGGGCAAGAGCCTGTACAATTACATCCAGAGTGTCCAGAGCCTCCTCGCCCCGGCCATCGCCGCCGTGTTCCTCCTGGGTATCAGCTGGAAGAAGACCTCCCCGAAGGCCGGTATGTGGACCCTCATCGTGGGTCTCGTCCTGGGCTTCACCCGCCTCTTCACGATGATCATCAATCCGGAGGCCCACAACGTCTTCACCTACATCTTCAACGAGATGAACGTCTATGCGTTCTGCGTCTGGATGTTCCTGTTCTGCATCGCCCTCGCGATCGTCGTCACCCTGTGCACGAAGAAGCCCGCGCCGGAGCAGGTCCAGGGCCTGTGCTTCGGCACCGCCACGCCTGAGCAGAAGGCCGAAACCCGCGCCTCCTGGAACAAGTGGGACATCGTCCACACCGTCATCATCCTGGCCTTCACCGTGGCCTTCTACATCTATTTCTGGTAGTCCATGTTAGAAGAACTCAAAGAAAAAGTCTGCCAGGCCAACCTGGACCTCGTGAAGCACGGCCTCGTCATCTTCACCTGGGGCAACGTCTCCGCCATCGACCGGGAATCCGGCCTCGTGGTGATCAAGCCCTCCGGTGTCTCCTATGACGACATGAAACCGTCCGACATGGTGGTCGTGGACCTCGAAGGGAAAGTCGTGGAGGGCGATCTCAGGCCCTCCTCCGACACCCCTACGCACCTCGTCCTGTACAAGGCATTCCCGGAAATCGGCGGCGTCGTCCACACCCACTCCACCTTCGCCACGGCCTGGGCCCAGGCCGGCCGCGACATCCCCAGCCTCGGTACCACCCACGCCGACTACTTCTACGACGACATCCCCTGCACGCGGGACATGAAGAAGAAGGAAGTCTTCGGCGAGTACGAGAAGGAAACCGGCAACGTCATCGTCGAGCGTTTCAGCGCCATGAAGCCCATGGACACCCCGGCGGTCCTTGTCAAGAACCACGGTCCCTTCACTTGGGGCACCGATGCCGACAACGCCGTCCATAACGCCGTCGTCCTCGAGGAAGTCGCCAAGATGGCCTTCATCGCCAAGTCGATCCACCTGTCCAGCAACATCTACATGGGACCGCTGGAGACCAACAAACCCTCGATGAACAAGCACCTCATCGAGAAGCACTACTCCCGCAAGCACGGCCCGAACGCTTACTACGGGCAAAAGAAGAAATAGATTCCCGGTCAAGCCGGGAATGACGGATTTTCATCGTCATGGCCGGCTCCGACCGGCCATCTGAAAAACACAAAACAACTAATAGTATCATGGCATTTGAAAATTGCGAATTATGGTGGGTGACCGGTGCGCAGCTCCTCTATGGCGGAGATGCGGTGGTCGCCGTCGACGGGCATTCCAAGGAAATGGTGGAAGGCCTGAATGCGTCGGGCAACATTCCCGTCAAGATCGTCTATAAGGGTACCGCCAACTCCAGCAAGGAGGTCGAGGCCGTGATGAAGGCCGCGAACAACGAGGAGAAGTGCGTCGGCGTGATCACGTGGATGCACACCTTCTCCCCCGCCAAGATGTGGATCAAGGGCCTCCAGTCCCTGGAGAAGCCCCTCCTGCACTTCCACACCCAGTACAACGCGGAGATTCCGTGGGGCGACATCGACATGGACTTCATGAACCTGAACCAGAGCGCCCACGGCGACATCGAGTACGGCCACATCTGCACCCGGATGCGCATCCAGCGCAAGGTCGTCGTCGGCTACTGGAAGGACGAAGCCGCGCAGAAGCAGATCGCCGTGTGGGCCCGCGTGGCCGCCGGCGTCGCCGATGCGAAGCAGGTCCGCTGCCTGATGTTCGGCATGAACATGAACAACGTCGCCGTGACCGACGGTGACCGCGTCGAGTTCGAGCAGCGTCTGGGCTATCACGTGGACTACTACCCGGTTTCCTCCCTCATGGAGTACTTCAAGAAGGTCACGGACGCCGAGACCGACGCCCTGGTCGAGGAGTACAAGAAACTGTATACCGTCAAGATCGACGAGACCGGCGAAAAGGTGTACTGGGAGAAGGTGCGGAATTCCGCCAAGGCTGAAATCGCCCTCCGCCGCGTCCTGAAGGACGAAGGCGCCACCGCCTTCACCACGAACTTCGACGACCTCGGCGACGCCGATGTCGACGCCCCCGACTTCTGCGGCTTCGACCAGATCCCGGGCCTCGCTTCCCAGCGCCTGATGGAAGAAGGCTACGGCTTCGGCGCCGAAGGCGACTGGAAGACCGCCTGCCTGTACCGCACCTGCTGGGTCATGTCCCAGGGCCTGCCGAAGGGCTGCTCCTTCCTCGAGGACTACACCCTCAACTTCGCCGGCGACCGCAGCTCCTGCCTGCAGAGCCACATGCTCGAGATCTGCCCGATGATCGCGGTCGACAAGCCCAAGCTCGAGGTCCATTTCCTCGGCATCGGCATCCGCAAGCAGCCCACCGCCCGCCTCGTCTTCACCTCGAAGACCGGCTTCGGCATCAAGGCCACCGTGGTGGACCTCGGCAACCGTTTCCGCCTCATCGCGCAGGACGTGGAGTGCATCGAGCCCAAGCCGATGCCCAAGCTCCCTGTCGCCTCTGCCCTCTGGGTCCCGCAGCCGACCTTCGAGGTGGGCGCCGGCGCCTGGATCCTCGCGGGCGGCACGCACCACTCCGCCTTCAGCTATGACCTCACGGCCGACTACTGGGACGATTTCGCCGAGATGACCGGCATCGAGTTCGTCCACATCAACAAGAACACCACCATCCCCGAGTTCAAGAAGGAACTCAAGATGAACGAGGTGTACTACATGCTGAACAAAGCCCTGAAGTAGCATGGACCCGAGGATCACCATCGAAACCGGCAAAGCCATCCTGGGCATCGAGTTCGGATCCACCCGGATCAAGGCCGTCCTGGTCGATGAGGAGCACAAACCCATCGCCCAGGGCGCCCACGAGTGGGAGAACCAGCTCGTGGACGGTCTCTGGACCTACAGCAAGGAGGCCCTCTGGTTCGGTCTGCAGGACTGCTACGCCTCCCTCCGGGCCGACGTGAAGGCCCGCTATGACGTCGATATCGAGCATCTGGCCGCCATCGGCATCAGCGCGATGATGCACGGCTACATGCCCTTCGACGCGGAGGGCAGCCTGCTGGTTCCTTTCCGTACCTGGAGAAACACCAACACCGGTCCCGCCGCCGCGGAGCTCTCCAAGCTCTTCGTCTATAACATCCCGCTGCGCTGGAGCATCTCCCACCTGTATCAGGCCATCCTGAACAAGGAGGAACATGTCCCCCAGATTGCGTACTTCACCACCCTTGCCGGCTACATCCACTGGAAGCTCACCGGCGAGAAGGTCCTCGGCGTGGGCGATGCCTCCGGCATGCTGCCCATCGACCCTGTGACCGGCGACTACCGCGCCGACATGGTGGAGAAATTCGAGAAGCTCGTCGCTCCCTGCGGATTCCTCTGGAAGCTGCGGGACATCCTGCCGAAGGTCCTGCCTGCCGGTGCCAAGGCGGGCGTCCTGAGCGAGACCGGCGCCAAGCGCCTGGATATCTCCGGCCACCTCAAGGCCGAGATTCCCCTGTGCCCGCCGGAAGGCGACGCCGGAACCGGGATGGTGGCGACGAACGCCGTCAAGCCGCGTACGGGCAACGTGTCCGCCGGCACCTCCTCCTTCTCGATGATCGTCCTGGAGCACGAGCTGTCCAAGCCGAACGAGATGATCGACATGGTCACCACGCCGGACGGAAACCTCGTTGCGATGGTGCACTGCAACAACTGCACGTCCGAACTGAACGCCTGGGTGAAGATGATCCGCGAGTACCAGCAGCTGCTGGGGCCTATCGAGGACAAGCACGACATCTACCGTGTTCTGTTCACGCACGCCCTGCAGGGCGATCCGGACTGCGGCGGTCTCGTGGCCTACAACTACGTCTCCGGCGAGCCGGTCACCGGCTTCGCGGAAGGACGTCCCCTGTTCGTGCGCAGCGCCTCCGACAAGTTCTCCCTCGCGAACTTCATGCGCGCCCAAATCTACGGTGCCATCGCGGTGCTCAAGATCGGCAATGACGTGCTCTTCAACCAGGAGCACGTGAAAGTGGACCGCATCACCGGCCACGGCGGCCTGTTCAAGACGCCGGTCGTGGGACAGCGCTTCCTCGCCGCCGCCCTGAACTCCCCCATCTCCGTGATGGAGACGGCGGGCGAAGGCGGCGCCTGGGGCATCGCGCTCCTGGGCTCCTACATGGCGAACGGCAGCAACCTTTCCCTCCCCGACTTCCTGGACAAGGTGGTCTTTGCCGGCAACACCGGCACCCAGATCAACCCGGACCCCGCCGAAGTCGCCGGCTTCGAGGCCTACCTGGCCAATTACAAGGCTGCCCTCCCCGTGGAGGCCGCCGCTGTGAAGTACAAGAAGTAGCTGACAGCCAACGCTATAACGTTTGAGAGGTGCACCCTGCGGTGCACCTCTCTACGTTTAAAGAGCTGACGCTCTGTGGCTTACAGTTCCCAGGCGAGGGCGGAGGCGCCGAGGATGGCGGCGTCGGACTCCTTGAGCTGGGAGAAGACGAGCTTCACCTTGCCGCGCCAGAGCGGGATGACGTTCTCGTCCATGGCCTTGCGGATGGGTTCCTCCAGGAACTCGCGGGCGCGGGCGAGGCCGCCGAAGAGGACGATGGCCTCCGGGGCGGAGAACTCGATGAAGTCCGCGAACTTCTCGCCGAGGATGCGGCCGGTGTAGTCGAACACACGGAGGGCGAGCTTGTCGCCTTCCTTCGCGGCCTCGTACACGTTCTTGGACTTGATTACGTCCAGGGAACGGAGCAGCGAGGGCTCGTCGGTCATGTCCAGCCATTCACGGGCGGTGCGGGCGACGCCGGTAGCGGAGGCGTAAGTCTCCAGGCAGCCGTCCTTGCCGCAGTTGCAGCGGCGGCCGTTGTGGCGCACGGCGCAGGTGTGGCCGAGCTCACCGGCGAAACCGTCGTGGCCGTACACCACTTCCCCATTGATCACGATACCGGAACCGACACCGGTGCCGAGGGTGATCATGATGAAGTTCTTCATACCGCGGGCCGCGCCGTAGGTCATTTCGCCCATCGCGGCGGCGTTCGCATCGTTAGTGAGGGAGACGGGAATGCCGTTCATCTGCTCCTGGAGCATCTTGGCGAACGGGATGTTGCCGCCCTGGGCCCATACAAGGTTCACGGCGTTCTCGACGACGCCGGTATAGAAGTTACCGTTCGGGATGCCCACGCCGATACCGCGGATGCTGCCTTCGGCCTTGGCCTCCACGATGATGCGGTTCAGGGCCTCGGCGAGCGCCGTGACGAATTCGTCCGCATTGGTGGTGTTTTCAGAGCTGATGACGGTCTGGGCGACAATGTTGCCGCGGGCGTCCACGACGCCGCACTTGGCGGTCTGGCCGCCTACGTCAATACCGATTACTAAGTCTTGTGCCATATCTGATTAGTCAACAGGGATGTCTTTGTTCACGTTCTTGGAGCCGATGAGGGCATAGAAGAGCAGGTAGCCGAGCATCGCAACGACGAGCCAGTAGCTGTTCATGTAGCCGGCGCTCTTGGCGATCTGTTCCTGGATGAACGGCATGATACCGCCACCCACGACCAGCATCATGAAGATGCCGGAAGCGGCCTCGGTGTACTTGCCCAGGCCTTCGACGGCGAGGTTGAAGATCGCGCCCCACATCACGGAAGTGCAAAGACCGCAGAGGACCAGGAAGAGACAGCTCAGCGGAACCTGGAACATGGCGAAGCCGTCGGCGACGCTGTAACCCGGCATGCTCACGGTGACCGTCTTCGGGGTGAAGATGGCGGCCAGCACGAGGATGATGGCGACGGTGCTCACGACGGTCATCTGCGTGCGGGTGGAAACCTTGCCGGAAATGAGCGTGGAAGAGAAACGGCCCACCATCATGAGGAGCCAGTACACGGCCGCGATGGCGCCGCCGATGGCGGCTCCGTTGACGGCGATGCCGGCGCCCTTGGCGGAAGCGTCGGCCAGGAAGAAGTTCACCTGGGACGGGATGCCGATCTCGATACCCACATACATGAAGATCGCGACGGCGCCGAGCACGAAGTGGCGGAAGTTCCAGGCGCTGTGCTCATAGACGGTGGTCTTGCGCTCCTTGGCGGGCTCGGGGATGGTCAGGAAGGAGATGATGATGAACGCGAGGGCGAAGACGGCCATGGCGATGAACAGCAGCGGGGTGACGTCGGCCATCGAGGTCTGCGCGGTGACGGTGCCGATGAGGGCGCCCACCAGCAGCGGAGTGAGGGTGCCGGTCAGGGAGTTCAGGGTACCGCCGATCTGGATGTACTGGTTGCCCTTGTTACCGCCGCCGCCGAGGATGTTCAGCATCGGGTTCACGACCGTGTTCAGCATGCAGACACAGAAACCGCAGATGAACGCGCCGAGCAGGTAGATGACAATGGCCCAGTTGAAGTTGGCGCCGAAGAAAGGAACATCCAGGAAGGAACGGCTGGACAGCCACTGGATGATGACGCCGATGAGGCCGGTTGCGAGGGCGATGAGGGTGGTCTTCTTGTAACCGACCTTCAGCAGCATCTTGCCGGCGGGAATGCCCATGAACAGGTAGGCGGCGAAGTTCATCAGGTTGCCGGCCATGCGGGACCACTCGAACTTGTTGCCCCAGATGGTGCCGAACGGAGCGGCCATGTTGGTCACGAAGGAGATCATCGCAAAGATGAAGCACATCGTGATGATGGCCACCAGATTGGTGTTTTTCTTGGTTTCAGTCATGTTGTCTTGTGTTTTATTGTTAAATAATTATAGTCGGTCGGTTAAAAATCTCTCAAATATAGAAAATTTTTCGCAACTTTGTATACAACTAAGACAACACAACAAAACAATTGTACATATGAAAAAATTACTGATCCTGCTCGGCGCAGCGGCCCTTCTCGCGGCCTGCGGCCAGCAGAAAAACCTCACGGTTTCCGGTCTGGACCCGAAGGATTTCGAAGGCACTTACAACGGCATGCCCACCGCCCTGTACACGATGACCAATGCGAACGGCATGGAGGTGTGCGTCACCAACTTCGGCGGCCGCATCGTCTCCATCATGGTTCCGGACAAGAACGGAAACATGCAGGACGTCGTCCTGGGCTTCGACAAGGTCTCCGATTACTTCCCGGAGAACAACCAGACGGACTTCGGCGCCGCCATCGGCCGGTATGCGAACCGCATCAACCAGGGCAAGATCACCCTGGACGGCGTGGAGTACCAGCTCCCGCAGAACAACTTCGGCCACTGCCTCCACGGCGGTCCCACCGGCTGGCAGTACCAGGTATATGAGTGCGTCGAGGCCGACGCGAGCCACGTGAAGCTCCTCCGCGTCTCCCCCGACGGCGACAACAACTTCCCGGGCGAAGTGAAGGCCTATGTGACCTACACCCTCACCGACGACAACAAGATCGATATCCAGTACGAGGCCACGACCACGGCCCCGACCGTCATCAACATGACGAACCACTCCTATTTCAACCTCTCCGGCGACCCGGCCAAATACGATGTGCTGACCCACCTGCTGAGCATCAACTCCACGTCATTCACCCCTGTCGACGACACATACATGACCACGGGAGAAATTGTCCCTACCGCCGGCACGCCGTTCGATTTCAAGACTGTAAAGCCCGTCGGCCAGGATATCTTCGCCGATGACGAACAGATCCGCAACGGAAACGGCTACGACCACAACTGGGTGCTGGATTCCGCCGGGGACATCAATAAGATGGCCGCCCTGCTGTACAGCCCGGATTCCGGCATCACGCTCTTTGTCTATACCGACGAGCCCGGCATCCAGGTCTATTCCGGCAACTTCCTGGACGGTACCGTCAAGGGTAAGAAGGGAGTCGTCTACGAGCAGCGCCACGGCATCTGCCTCGAAACCCAGCACTATCCCGACTCGCCGAACAAGCCCGAATGGCCTTCGGTCGTCCTCCGCCCCGGAGAGACCTATCACAGCCGCTGCATCTTCGCTTTCATCGTGAAAGAAGACTAAAGAATCAAAAACCCGGTCAGATGACATGAACCCCGAAAGTTAGACAAAAAACTTTCGGGGTTTTGTTATGTCAAAACGGTACAAGAAGCACAGCATTGAGGATCGCATCAAGTACATCAAAATGCTAGAGGCAGGATATAGTATTG
>Ga0247611_10000911_pt1 | contig 56450 bp, 103 predicted proteins | sample 177DNAGHGhighgp2_FD_192422 | JGI IMG/M metagenome (GOLD analysis project Ga0247611, IMG submission 192422) | Sheep rumen microbial communities from Palmerston North, Manawatu-Wanganui, New Zealand - 1770 DNA GHGhigh gp2 | ecosystem: Host-associated > Mammals > Digestive system > Stomach >... | reverse complement strand
GAACTTGACAGCATGAATATAGATGCGGAATCCTTGACCGACCGACCGACCGACCGACCGACCGACCGACCGACCGACCGACCGACCACGGCACATTGCCTTTTTGAGCAATCAGGCACGTTTAAGAATGAGTTTATCAAGTTAGGCATACAAGCGTTTGATTATGACATACTTAACGATTACGGACAGACGGACTTCCAGATTGATCTTTTTGCCGAGATTGAAAAGGGATATGAGGATAAGCCGAGTATATTTGACAACATAAAACCGAATGATTTGATACTTGCATTTTTCCCCTGCACAAGGTTTGAAGCAAAAATACCTTTAACGTTCCGTGGAGAGGCGTTTCAAATGGCTAAATATACAGACAAGCAGAAACTTGAAGTTGATATGAAACTTCATACGGAATTACACAGAAATTATATGTTGCTTACAAAAATGGCTTTAATTGCTATTGATCGAAACTTGCAGCTTGTTATTGAAAATCCATATACGCCACCTCATTATCTAACAACCTATTGGTGCTTGAAACCAAAGATAGTAGACCACGACAGGCGTGAGAATGGCGATTATATGAAAAAGCCAACGCAATATTGGTTTATTGGAAGAACACCAAAACAGAACCTGGTATTTGAGCCTATTACTTGGGTGGAACAAAGGAAGTGCGATTATATCACAAAGGGCAATACGGGGAAAGACAGGCAAGTTGCAAGGTCAGAGATACACCCACAGTACGCAAACAGATTTATAAGGCAGTATTTGATAGACACGAACTAAATCAGACCCAGAGAGAAGAACTGATAGAGAGGACAACAACATGAAACTAAAAGACATAGCCGAAGGGAGATCATAAAGTGGATTGGAAAATATTTGTCATATCGTTTGTGATGTATAACGTGGGTTGGTGGATGAATGAGTTAGTCAGATATATACGAAACAAGCCAAAGCGAAAGAAAAAGAACTATGTGTTTTTGGTAACTGTGTGTTGTCAGGGAAACCCACGCGAATACGAATACAAAACCCTACTTTCCGCACTTATAGGGTATGCAAAGGAATACTTGAAGTATTCAAAGTACGGAACAATGAACTTTTCTTTGAAACAGAGGTTTAAGTAAGGCAAGGGAGATAAAGGATGAGTACAAAACCGATTTTATTCAACACAGAAATGGTAAAAGCTATCCTTGACGGGAGAAAGACCGTTACAAGGAGAATTATTAAAAGGGATTTACTGCTTTGTTGTGATTTTGATACAGACGGAACAATCTGCGGATGCCACGATAAAGACGGGGATTGGTACGAGATTGAGGATTTTGCACCTTATAAGATAGGCGATATTCTGTATGTCCGAGAAACGTGGAAAAGAATACCGGGTGCAAGTTCAGAAGGTGGTTTTGTATATAAATATAAGGCTTCGGAAGAAGGGCGATATTGGGATAAGGTATATGGTTTCAAATGGAAACCTTCAATTCATATGCCGAAAGAAGCCGCTCGTATATGGCTGAAAGTAACCAATGTGAGAGTTGAGCGGTTGCAGGATATAACACCTAAACAAGCCGGAGAAGAAGGGGTTACATGGGAAACTGATAATAGTGGCTTGTATAGGAGAATGAGGTTTAAGCAACTTTGGGATTCCACAATTAAGAAGCAGGAAATTGAAAAATATGGTTGGGATGCAAACCCTTATGTATGGGTTATCGAGTTTGAGAGGATAGAAAAAGGGGATATATGAGAAACAGAACACTTTTAACAGCATTGATACTGACAGCCGCATTAGGACGGATCACATACGGCAATCACACCGAGACTTGGTATGACTTGCCGATGGATAAGGTTGTAGCGAACGCACAAGAAGTAATCCCGTGTGAATATTGGATAAGGGATGACGGGGTTAAGATGTTCGGACAGTGGGTTATCGTAGCAAGTCATCCATCAGTGACAAGGTACACGATAGTTGAAACGTCACTAGGGCAAGGGATAGTGCTTGATAGGCATACATCAGGGCAAGAGGACTTATACGATATAGCGACAGTATGGAAGAAGGGTAGCAAATGAGTACCCGGTCAAATCAGTATGTTTGAAGGAGAGAGAGTATGAAAGATTATAGTGTGTTATTAACTTGCGGAGAAACAGCTATGGTAATTATACATGACGCATTTGATAAAGGTTATCAACAGGGTTATGAGGACGGAAAAGCAGACACACCTTTTACCGACACGGAAGAAGCAGAGGAAAAGGCTTATGACAGAGGTCTTAACGATATGTGGGAAGTTATTAAGAAGGTAATGGAGAACGAAGACAAAGGCGGTTATTCGATTAAAATGTTGCGAAAGTTATTCGGTAGTTATGACGTGTATAACATAACCCACAATTACATACCCGAGGAAACTCTTGCCAAGATCAAAGAGTATGAGGACAAGCAGAAGCAGGATGATTGGCGTGACATACCTAGTGACAAAATGACATTAGAGCAGGCAAGACGGGCGGTAAAGGAATTAAGAGCCGAAGTATTGGCAGAAATGCGAGGTGCAGAAGAATGACAGATTTAGAGAGAGCAATATTACACATAAAGACAAGAGCGGATGCGTGGGCGGTCAAGGAGATAGAAAAGGCACTATCGCAAGAAGGCGGTTATTGTTGTAGGACTTGCAAACATACACGGATAAATAAGGACGGTATATGGTGCGAAGAACCTACTTGCCAATGGGAACAAGCGGTAACGAATAGTGAAGCACAAGAGCTGTGTGATGACGTGGTAAGCCGTGATATGGCACTTGAAAAAATGGCTGATTATGTCGCAAGTGGTTATGCCGATAGTGCAAAGGATTTTGAGGAATATTCAAGAATAATATGTCAGTTACCGCCCGTCACGCCGAAGTCGGAATCAGTAACAGAGTTTGCTGACCGTTGCCGTGAGTGCGGAGCAAGATACGGTAAGATGATAAAGCAGAAGTCGGGGAAGTGGATTCCTGTTAGTGAGCCACCGAAAGAGTTAGGCACATATCTGATTCAAACAGATGGTGAACCTTATATGTGTCAATGCAGATGGACAGATGTTAATCCTTTTTGGACATACCTTAAGACTAAACCACATTGGAATATCTTTGACCTACCACAGTACAGTAAGGTGATCGCATGGATGCCATTACCAGAGCCGTATGAGCCACAGGAAAGTGAGAAAGATGCGTGTAAGGATTGTTATTACAACGATGGAGAAGTACACGCAGAATGTGTTATATGCGACAAAGCAGAAAGTGAGGATAAAGAATGACATTAACAGAGTTTATGGACGAACGATATAAAAATCGTGAAGATAAGGACAATATGTTCGGCGTTGGTGTGTCGGATGCAGAGTTTAGACAGTTTATCATTGATTATCTCTTGGGTGAAGATTGGTATGTTGTAGACCCTTTAGGACAGAAACAGATAAATGAAATAGCTTTGTATAAAATTTTGGAGAAACACTCTAAACGATACAGGAAAGAGAAAAGGAGAAATCTTAAATGATGTTGTGTAAAGAGTTTAATGATTATGATAAGGCTTGTGAGTTTAGAGATAAAGTAGATGGTCAGACTCAATGGAGCATTTATAAGGGCAATAAATATTGGATTGTTTGGTATTGCGGTGCAAAGATGGTTGAGCCACAGGAAAGTGAGGAATAAATGAAACTGATAATTGATATACCCAATGAAGCTTATAACGGACTTGTTAAAAATGAATTTATTGACGTGAAGTGTCATTTAGATTCGATAGCAAATGGTATACCGCTAGAACAGTTAAGGAATGAGATAGAACATCTACACTATCATCCCAAACTTGATTTTATCAAGAATGATGAAGTTGTCGAAATGGCACTTGATATTATCGACAAATACAAGGGGGATAAGGAATGAAACTGATAATTGATATACCTGATGAAATATACAGACACGCAAAGTACGGGAGCGAGGATTCCAATGACGAATGGAACGCTATGAGAGCAATAGCAAACGGCACACCTATACCCGACAATGCAACAGTAGGAGAAGTGTTTTGTATGTTAGCGTGTAAAGAACCAATATGCGAAACTGCCAGTTATTACACTATTGATAAAAACTTATGGAACGCACCATATCAGAAAGGCGGTAAGTAAATGCCACATAGTTTAAGAGTTAAGATAAAAGGCTTGCGGTACAAGGGAATAATCACAGACAAGGATTGCGACCGAATTTGCAAGGCACTTGATAACGAGAATGTGCTTGATCAGATACGGGCAGAGATAGAATTACTTTCAAATGCAAACCCATCATATTGGCATAGCGGCGATATGGTTGAGCGTGAAGAAGTGCTTGATATTATCGACCAACACATGAAGGGAGATAAGGAATGAACGCAATAGTAACGTGTGAAAAATGCGGTAAACCATTAGGTGTGTTTGACGGTAACACTTGTGCTGAATGTAGCAAGATAGATGCGATACGGCAGGAGATAGCGGATTTAAAACCTTACGCCATGTATACTGATGGCATGGTTAAAAAGTCCGAGATTTTGCAGATTATCGACCGCCATATGAAGGGAGATTCGGAATGAAATGTAAATGGGTAGTCCGTGAAGGTACACACGATACATTTTGGGCGCATACACCATGTAAAGACGGATTCAATTATCTGTCAAAGGTACACACGGCAGAACAAATAAAACCAACATACGATGGCAGACAATGCCCGATATGCGGTAAAACGATAGAGATCAACACGGAATTATTGGCAGGAATATCAGAGATATAAAGGGAAGGGGCGAGTATGGATAAATTAATAGGGATTCTAGCAATAATAGTAGTGGGAACAGCAATAATAGCAGGATGTTTGATTGTGGGGTGGTTGTTTGACGATGTGGATAAAAGAAAATCTGGGGATGATAGTTTTGGTTACACTTACATTTCTAGCGGGTGTAGGAATAGGTGCAGGAATAACAGATGCAATAAACTCAATAGGATCGAAGAAAAAATGATGGTACTTAATGCCATGCGATATGTGGCTACTCCGTATGAGAAGAAGGTTATAGATGATATAGCAGATGACATGATCGAGCTGGATGCGATTAAGTTTTTAAGGGAGAATGAGGAATGGGAAGAATAGAAGAAAACGAGGAATGTGTAGATAATGCAATACGGGTATCATTAGATGTAGTCGATAATTATTTTAATATGCCGAGTGAACTAGCGTTACAGTATGCACAGAATGTCTTGTTAGTGGATATATCAAAATCACTAGCCGTAATAGCAGATAGGTGTCAGAAGACGGAATCAAGGGAGAATCAAGATGGCAATGACAGTTGAAGAACAAATGCTGATGAAATCACTAGCCGCAGAGTGCGAGAGGTTGCATAAGGAACTTGAAAAGCATAGGTGGATTCCCGTTAGCGAGAGAATACCCGAAGATGGCAGATATTTATTTTCGCTACCCGATAGAGGTGGAACGATAATGTGCGGGGATGTTATGTTTGGGAAATTTTTTTCTGACGATTACGAGCAAACAAGTGATGATGTTATAGCTTGGATGCCGTTACCCGAACCGTATCAGAAGGGAGAGCAGGAATGAAAACGATTCAGACACATAAGGAGTGTGCAGATAAGATCAGGGAGATACTATTAGACAAAACAGTTGCCCCAGAATTGGTTGACACAATGACAAGGGCGGCACTAGCACTTGACGTACTTGACAAGTTGCAGGAGATCATAGATACCCCCGGTGTTAAGGATCAGTACATTGGGCGTATGACAAGGCAATGGATGAACACGGCAAACAATATAGGCGATTATTACAAGGAGATAAGAGGATGAATTACGGAATACCCGAAAAAGAAGCAAAGAGTATTACAATACCTGAAAAAGACAACATTAACCCAGATCATTACAAGAGTTCAACTTCTCTTGAATGTATCGAAGCTATGGAAATGATTTTCGGAAACGAAGCGGTGTACGATTTTTGCGTACTAAATGCTTTCAAGTACATTTGGCGGTGGAAGCACAAGAACGGATCAGAGGACTTGGATAAGGCTAAATGGTATCTGACAAGGGCAAAAACGGAAGGATTCTCGGTGGACAACGGCATCATAAGTAGGATGCAGGAGTACATCAGGAACATTGAGAGCAAGAATCCATGAAGGGAGAAAGGGAATGAACCTACAAGAGTTTGCAAACGGTGAGGATATAAACCGCGTACTAGAGCCTTTGGGGTTAAAAGTTGACGTACTAACCCAAGGTTTTGTTAATCAGGCGGTCAAGAATATCCGCTACCTTATGAGCATGAATTTTATGACGCAGGAAGAAGGTCAGGCGGTGTTTAACCGAGTTGTGGCAATGATCGGACAGCGAATGAAGGAGATATAGGATGAAGGATTGTATAGCAGAAAAAAAGGAAGAGCAAAATCAGAAATTTGGGAAGTGGATTCCTATTGATGAGGGATCGCCGAAAGAAGGAGAAAGTGTGATAGCTTCTACAAAATATGGTGTTTATCCAGAAGCAAGGTATACAAAAGAATATGGTTGGGAATGGGCTTATGAGGCAGGTGCAGACTATTGGAGAGAGCTTGAAGAGGTTGAGGCATGGATGCCACTACCCGAACCATATAAACCACAGGAAAGTAAGGAAGGGTAACAATGAGATCACAAGGCTTTTTCGGATTCAACAATCAGCAGGAACGTACAGCCGCAGAACGTGGGTATGACTTGTACGGATTTTATGAGAATAGGGATGATGCGGAACACCTTATAAGTCAGTTGCACGGAAGCAAGGTACACGCATTTAAGTGCTTTAAGACACTTCTGCAAGGTGGTTATAACATCAGGGGTTGGGTGGTGTACGTTAAGACCGCAGACCTTTATAAATTGCGTGATGATTATAAGCCGCCGGAGAAGGTAAAAAAGCCAGAAGTGATATGGCGCGGCGGCAAACGTAAGGACATGGCGCAGAAAATCTATAAGATGCGCAAAGAAGAACACATGGATTGGAAAGATATAGCCAAAGAACTAGGCAGAACAGTAAGCACGGTACAATATTACTTCTACCATTACAGTAGTGAGAAGTGCCGTGAAAAATTTACGGATTGGCAGGATGATCGTAGACCCGAAGGTTATGATCCTGAAACCGGGCTGATAAGGAAGGAGAGCAAAGATGATAAACAGACTACTTGAAAAGATGATACAGTTCCTTGTGAAACGGTATGTGGCAAGGCAGGGTATGTTCTTAAACTACTCATTGAGCTTTGATGATAAGGATTTTATTTATGTATGGGTGGCTCACAGTAGGGCGCAGATGGTATTTGATGCAATGAGAGAAGCCCTTGAAAAGTCGCGTACTAACTGATTTTCAATCCAAAAGTCGCGTACTAGCGCAAAATCATCGGTTTTTCTGCCGCCGGAATCGAAAAAATTTTTTTCAGGGAACTAATGTTCGACCAAAACGAACAAAAAAATCATGCGTTATTTTAGGTCAAAAAATCGGCAGATCAGAAAACATATGTTCACAAAACGTATGTTCTCGAAAATATGTTCGGTGAAATAGGGCAAAAAAAGAACCCCGGATGTAATAATCCGGGGCTTTACTTTATGCGGTTTTTTTTGTAAGTTTCCTTATATCATCAGTTTTTATAAATGGAGCTTGGACACGTTCAAGTGATGATCCGTTGCTTCTCATGTACAGCCCGTCACCGTTTCCCGCTAGCGTTTCTGCGCCTGTTCTGTCAAGTATTATTTGTGAATCAATGCGCGAAATGGTCTTAAATGCGATCCGAGTCGGGATGTTACCTTTTAAAGTTCCATTAATGATCGTGCTGTCCGGGCGTTGCGTTGCTAATATCACATGAACGCCCGCCGCGCGTCCTTTTTGAGCTAGTCGGAGCAAGCGCGGGATGATAATTTTTTTCGCGTCTTTGCTGCTAATTAGATCGGATAACTCGTCAACAACTAGTATCTGCCTTTTTGCTTCAGGGTGTAAACGTTTCCAAGTTTCAAAGTCATTAACTCCAGCCGCCGCCATTTCACCGAAGCGCGTTTCCATTGTCTGTATTAAATAGTTGGTGTAAAGTGCCGCGCTTTCTTTTCCGAAGACTTCAGACGTTACGCAAGCGCAAGTGTCATATAAAGAGAATTCTACCTTTTTACAGTCAACAAGGAAAACGTCACAATTCCTATTGCAACAAAAAGATACTATAAGATCATGCAAAAAAACGCTTTTACCGCTGCCGGTAGTGCCGGCTATAAGCATATGCCGCGCCGCGTCCAGATTGTCAAGTATGATCCCGGACTGATTAAAACCAACTATGAACGGGATTTTACTATCTGTATAGTCAATATATCCGTTGTAGTCAAAATAATCATATACCGCTTCACCGTTGCGCGTCCTGATTGTGATCCCGTTTGAAGTGTCTACAATCTCATATTTTGACCCGGTCGCGCTGTTTATGGCGTTTAGTTTGCTTTTCAATCGCTCCGGCGTTGCTGATGATCCTGCGGGAGTCATTCTATAAGAAGTAAACCCGCCGCCGTTGATCGTTTCCGTGATGATATAAGGAATATTATACAATGATAAAGCGTCATTCAGAGTCAATCTTTTCACCCCCTTTTTTTATGTCTTTTCTAACAAGGTTTTTTATATACGCTTGTTTGTTTGGCTGCTTTTGCAAATGTTCTAATATATCAAGATCATGCACATTATTAAAAGAGAATTTTATTTGTGTTATGTGATCCTTGTTATATTGGAGATTATAAGCCGCCTTTTTTTCTTTTGCTGTCTCATTCAAAGTATAATCACCTCTTTTCTATATTAAATTGTCAATGTTCTATTTACTATTAAAGACTTGCCATGATATCAGCTATGTCTTTTGAATAGTCTTTTTTTGGTCTGTTCTTAAAGACTTCTTTTGTCTTTTCTTCTATATATGAAGGATCATTTTTTATTCTGTCCAAGTTTTTGTTGACTTGATCCAACTCTATAAGAAGACTTTTTAAATCCTGCATACCTGAACCCCCTTTGTGTTTTTTGTTTGCTTTCATTATATATGATTATGGAACTATGTACAATGTACATATTACACAATAACATAGTACATAGTTTAGTGACATTGTACATTGTAATCATACTATGTACATAGTATAATACAGTCAAGAAGCAAGGGAACGGGATCAAAAATCCTATAAAACCATAATAAACGAGCTATCGCGCCGGGGGTTGTGGAATATAAGTTCCTATAACATAGCAAAACAGGAAGGACGGCAGACAATGACAGAACAGCAGAAAAAAGCAGCAAAGGTAAGCAGACAGTACATGATAGACAGGGCAAGAAGCAAGCGGACATGGACGGGTAGGAGGTGCAAAGCATGAAAACATACATGATATGGGATGATGGAAGAATAGTTGGAATCATGGAACTAGAGCCGGAAGATGCAGAAATGTTGAAGCGCGGCGGGTTGGAAGTTTACGAAGCAGAACAAATTAACAAATAGGAAGGAGAACAAACTATGAAGTATTTTAATAACATTAAATCATTCGCAGGACTTAAAGAAACTTATAGGAACTTAATCAAAGCAAATCACCCCGACAACGGCGGGAACATTGAAACAATGAAAGAAATCAATGTAGAATTTGAAGCTGCTTTTCGTATCTGGAAAACACGCGACGCCGCAAAACTGACCGAGGAAGAACAGACCGAAACAGCTGCAAGTGTAACGAGAAGATTTTACACCGCTAATGGTTGGGCGGGTTCTAATTACAATAGCCGCTTAACCTTGAAAGAAATAGCCGCCATTGTCCGCGCTTATGTCAAAGAGAAATATCCAACATGTAAATTTAGCGTCCGCACTTCTTACGCGTCAATGTGTCAAGAGTTGCATGTATCAATTAAGGAGTTCCCCGCGCAGATGTGGAAAACGGGCGAGGACTTACGCAGAGACGGATTGACGGAGCATATTGTAACAACTATTGATTTTGGAGCGGATGCGGGCAAGCCCTACGAATATGACACATACAAGCAAGAGATCAACGACTTAATGTGCAAAATGTCATCTAATGGCTATTGGGATAAGTCTTCTTGGACTGATGAAGAATTTATAGCCGCATACGATGAAATGTTAACAAAGACAACAAATTATAGCTTTTTTGCAGTTCCTACGGAGTATTTCAAAGCGGTAGTTGATGACGTTGACGCACTCGTCAACTCATACAATTATGAGGACTGTGACGGAATGATTGACTATTTTGATGTGTTCTTTTATTACTTCGGTTGTCAGACTAACGACTGTAAGCAGGTCGAGAAGGTCGCAAGAATAGCAAAACGGACTACAACGCCCGCAACGACAAAGGACACCGAAAGCACAACGCCCGAAATAGAAACAAGCGGCGAACACTACGCAATCGAAGAAAGCAAGCACACCAAGACCGGCGCGCAAATATGGCTTGTCAAATGGTTAGATAGATTAAGCCGTGAGGAATATGTAACACTTAATAACAAGATCAGGAGCATAGGCGGGTATTATTCAAGATATACACACTCATTCATTTTTAACAGCGACCCGACCGAAGCACTCAAGGCAATATAAAAAGGGGGTTCTAATATGTATTACACAAGACAAGACGCAGAGAAAAAAACGCGGGAACGGGTCGACACCTTGAGAGAGTGCGCCGCACTTATCCCGCAAATAAAAAAAGTTGTAGCCGCTTTTGATGGCAAAGTCTATAACAAGCGACTCCCGGAAGCGATACAAGCCGCAACAGGTCAACATATAAGCACTGAAAGACGCGGAGATTATTTGAGTTTTTACCGCTACGAGCGCGGCGACTGTTTCACCCTTTTATCAATAAAAGCGGACGAGATGCCCGACGGAAAGCGAATAAAGGCGGAACAATTTAACAATTCATTGAATGAAAACCGCGCGCGGATGCTTAAAGAAGCGGCGCAAATTGAGGAACAGTTACAAAGCATTGACGCAGTAATTGACAAAATCGAGCAATTAAAAAAATTATACGGTGCGATAACTTCCCCGCTTAACAGCAGACTCCGTGATAATTACGGCATAAAATACTATATCTTTTAGGAAAGGCGGCAGAACATGAGAAAAAAATATTTTGTATTAGATACAGTTAACCCGGACAACAATTTATATTATACGGTTGTTTGCCCTGTTTCGGTAGAGTGCGACAACGTAATGAGCAAGCTGCAAAGCTGGAGCGGTAAAAACATAATAAAGTTTTCTATGTTATGCGATACTAAGAAAAGGGCGGCGGAAATATGCGAAAGTTGGAGAATGTCGCACATAGAAAACGGAAACTCCGAAATATTTTAAGGGAGGGGCAAAGGATGCAGGACTTTACAACATACAATTACAACATAACCTTGGAGCAATTAAGAGAAGCGCAGAAACTAGTTAAGGACATAACAATCATTATCAACGGGGAATATTATACGCTAGTGGCAGAAGCCCCGGAAAATGTAAACATTACACACCATTTCAAGGTTAAAGGCGGCAGATACTAAAGAAGGGAGCGAAAAAGAATGATAATATATATGTATGATGGATCGACTTTAGAATGTAATAGTATTGAAATAAACGGCGGCATATTATGCGCGGACGGATTCAGGCTTGTTAACGTGTGCGATGTTGACAGAATAGAAACAATATAAAGATGATCGGAGCAGAAAAGGACGGGAACAAAACCCCGTCTTTTTTATTTACACAATATACAGAACATTCACACGGGCAAAACATACAAGATGATATGAAGCCATAGACAACGGAAGATATAGAACGTATAGCAAGAATAAAAGGAAGGGCAAAGAGCATGGATAAAGAAGAAGTAGGCAGCGTGATCGAGTATATAGATAGTGACTATTACATACAGCAAATAAACATAATAATCCGGGGATGCTGCTTGGAGATGCAGACTGATAAACCAGACAGCAATCAAATAAACGCATTCTTGCGTGTAGCTTTTAACAATCTATTCAAGGATAAAGAAAACACGCGAAGCGGGGGAGCAAAGAGTAGGATAGCACTGACAGAGGATAACATAAGCGCATTGATAGAGGTATATATAGCCGTGTGCGGGACATGGAACGCGCTACCGAGTCAATACGGGTTCGAGCGGTTAACTGGGTATAAGTTCGAAACTATTGATAAGTATGTAACCGGCGCGAAGGACATACTTCAATTAGCGCGAAAAACCTATATCCAAAATAGGTTAAACAATAGCCCGTTAGGAATACTCACACTTGCAAATAATGACATAGAAACAGGACTACTATACAACCGGCAGAACATAATTACACATGAGGCAGTGAAGAAAAGTCTATCATTTGAGGACTTGAAGCGGATCGCAAACAATATAGAACCGCCCAAATGATAGCAATAATTGATAATCGGAGTGAAAAAGCAAGCCACAATCACGGGTAAAAATGGCAAAGAACGCAGTAAAATCAAGGGTTTGCGGTATATATACATCTAGACGTCAAAGCTTTCTTTAACGAATAAACTATATTTTATCAAATATATTCAGAGTTGGGGCGGGTGATCCTTGGCAGATACCCTAGGGGTGTATAAGAACAGCCAAACTTCGCCGGGTTACCCCCAAAAGTTTTTAAAAAACAAAAAGACCATGACAGAGGACAGAGAGTACAAAAAGTTAAGAGATGAATGGGCAAGCGGGGGATTAGTGCGCTCAATGGCAGAAAAGACGCTAGGTAAGGTCTGTTATAACTGCGGAAGCGATGAGTGCATAGAGCTTCATCATGTAGTGCCTTTAAAGTTGGGCGGTACGAATAACCTATCCAATATAGTAGTGCTGTGTCATAGGTGTCACTGTGCGGCACATAACGGTAGACATATAAGCGAGTATCAGAACAAGGAGATATCGGGAAGACCACATAACGTAGAGGTAGAAGAACTCGACAAAGCCCTGAATGAATACGTGAACGGTCAGATAGGAACAACGGAGTGCAAGGCGAGGATGGGGCTGTCACGGAAGTCCAAGATAGGGGATATGTCCTACTATAAGCGATTCAAGAAAGATCGCGGCATCAAGGCGGTTAAAAACAACATAGACATCATCATAAATAAGCGCGGAAAGGTCAGTACGGGTGACGAAGTAGGGTTTGTTGAGTATGAAGATGGGCGTGTAGTTTACAACATTTATGTAAAAAAATAGCAATAATTAGGAAAAAGTGTCAAAAATTACGGGGTTATATCAAGAAAAGGAGCAAGAATTAGGAATAACCCTAAAATTTCAAAAAAAATTTTTCGCTTACGCGAAGGGAGAGAAGATGAAAGTAACAATATGCGGAGTACCCCATGAGGTAGTAGAGGTAAAGGACGAGTTTGATTCAGATTGCCATTTCGGGCAGATAGAGTATCAGGGATGTCTGATAAAGGTCAATAAGGATATGCCGGATGAAATGAAGGTGGCAACGATAGTGCATGAAATGATGCACGGGATATTGAACCATTGTGGGTATGAGGACTTGGCGAACGATGAAAGGTTCGTGCGTGTTCTTGGCAATGCGATCAACGAGAGTTTCACGGTGAAAAGATGCAACGAATAGGCTATTTGATAATTGCAGAGGAAATGCTGCGGCGGTCTGGGGCAAAAGGGATAAAAGTACGGTTTTGGGATGACAAGCAGGAGACAAATATCACGATAAGAAGGAGAGAAGATGCGAAAGTGGGTAAGAGAAGGGAAGTGTAGTAGGGAGTGCTTTGCGAACCATGAAGGGTTGTGTAGGGCATTAACGGAAGTACCGGCATATGGGGAGTGTCCGTTCAGGAGAAATGACATAGACATACGGGATCAGTATGCAGACATAGAGGTTTACAATTCCAAAAAGAGTTTAGGATGGGCGAGATAAAAGAATTTAAGGAGTTAGTAGCACAACTAGATAAGGTTGAGCTTTTGGATGAAGCGACACTAGAAGCGTATGTGAAGTTTAGTACATACGCTATTTTCGAGTTGAAAGAATACCGCTACGGACGTGATTTAGCTTTAAAAGCGATAGGGAAAGTGACTAAAACGGTCAAAGCGGCAGGATTTGCGGATATATGGGATATGGAGCGCAAAACAAAGGAATACGGCGGCACATATCTCCTTGATGGATTCTACAATCTTTGTCTGCTTCGGTCATTTTGGGATTTTGAAGCCTATATGTTCTTCATGGAGCAGGATAGACCGCAGGACAAGAGGTTTTATCTTCCGAGAATGAATCCGTTGCAGGTGGTAGCACATGACATAGAGGATTTGTTTAACCGAAAGATTAAGTTTTTGGGAGTATCAGAGCCGCCGCGTACCGGGAAATCAACAATTTGCATATTCGGTCTATCTTGGCTTGCTATGCGCCGTCCGAATAGTCATAGTGCTATGGGTGGTCATTCAGGTGTATTGACCAAGCAATTTTATGACGAACTCATAAACGTATGCGACACAGCCGAGTACAGATTTGAGCAAGTTTACAAGTTTTGGCATGAAAACGCACGAAAAGTTATACATGACAAATCGGCAGAGTACACAACAATCAATTTTGACAAGGCGGATAGGTTTTCAACACTTACCTGCCGTAGTATAGACGGGACATGGACTGGCGCAATCGACATAAGTTGGGAAGGTGTGCTGTACGTTGACGATATTGTTCGAGACAGAGATCATTCCTTGTCACCTTCGAGAATGGAGAACACCTATCAGGACTATCTTAACAAGATGGTTGACCGTAAGTCGGGATTTGACCCAGACCCGAAGGAAATTGATTTGGGATTTGATATTGACATAGAATTTCTGTTCCCCGGTGCGTGTGAGTTGATGGTCGGTACGTTGTGGAACGTCTACGACCCTTTATATCGCATGGAAATGTTACACGGGGATGATCCGTTGTATCGTTTTCGCAAAATCCCGGCGTTGAATGACAATGACGAGTCCAACTTTAACTATCCTATCAACGGATTTACTACGGCATACTACCGTGAAATGCGCGAGAGATTGGATAAACCTGAATGGATGGCGAAGTATCAGCAAGCACCGTTTGTACGCGAAGGAATCCTGATAAATCCTAATGAACTTAACTACTTTAGCGGAGAGATAACCGAAAATATCAATAGGGTTATCGGAATACTTGACCCTGCTGTTGGTGGCGGTGACTATCTATCAATGGTTGTTTTGGCTGAAACTTCACAAAAGAAGTACATCATTGATTGGGTTTTCTCAAATGAAACAAAGGGAAAAACAATACCGATGCTTGTCGCAAAGATCAAAACCCATGATATCAGCGAAGTACATTATGAGCGAAACGGTATCGGTAGGGTATTTGATGATGAACTGACAAGGGCATTACATGAAGCCGGATATTACCATTGCAAAGCGGTATCATTTGCCGCGCCGGAAGGTAGCAAAGGTAGTCGAGGACTCACCAAAGAAGAACTTATCATCGGATATTCGGATTGGGTAAAGCAAAACTTATGGTTCATTGATGGAACGGCAAGGAATACAACGTACACAAGGTCGAATGATTATCAGACAGCTTTAAATCAGGTATTCATCTATACAACCATAGGCAAAAACAAACACGATGATGCGATTGATAACTTAAAGCAAGTGGCGAGAATGTATGAAAAACAGCGAAACGGCATAGTTGACGTGATTATGAATCCTTTTAGATGAGGTATAGTATGTACGAAGAATTGAAGGAGCTTAACGATCTTATTAGGCGCAAACAGGAGAAAATAGACGAATTAAGGGCGGCGGCGGTGTCTTTGAGTGTGCCGTTGGATCAGCGTGTGCAAAACTCATCAGAAGACCGATTGGCGAACCTGATGTGTAAGATCATCATTGCTGAAAACGAACTTGACGGGTTGATAGATGATTTTGCTGACAAGAAGATGAGAGCCAAGACGGAGATATTCACGTTGCCTAATGACGATTGGCAGGACATAGTTTATATGCACTATATCGAGTTTAAGAGCATGGATGAAGTTGCGGAGATACTATCTGACAAGCATAAGCGGTTAATTTCAACGGAAGCGGTGTATATGAAGAACAACCGGGCGTTAAAATTTCTGAAAAAATTAAAAAAGTCTGACAATTTAGGATAAAAGTCAAAAAAATTGGTTGACGTTAGTTGAGTTATCTGATATATAGTAAAATTGTAGAAGTGTCAAAGGCGGGTTATCCGTCCTTTTTTCTTTGGAGCAAACATGAAGGATATTTTAAAGAACAGCAAGCCGTTTAATATAGTATGTCACAACTCGTTTGGCAGAAAAGTGATATACACAAACGCAATGAAGATAACGGCTGATAACATATGTCAGGAATTATCCAAGGCACTAACGCCTTTTGCACAGAACGCTGAAGAAATAGACTATCTGTATAACTATTACCTTGGAAATCAGCCCGTATTGTACCGGGTAAAGACAACAAGACCTGAAATCAACAACAAAGTCGTGCAGAACACGGCTTATTTTATTGTTGAAACGAAAACTGCGGATATAGCAAGTGAGCCGATACAGTACGTTCTTCGGGGAACAGACGAGCATAAATCGCAGGAAATAGCCGACCTTAATACGCTGATGGAGAACGAGGATAAGGCGTATTCGGACATATGCCTTGCTAGATGGCGTTCTATCTGCGGCACTTCATACAGACTCATTGCAAATGACGATGGAAGATCATCACTGCTTGACGAGACAGACTTCAGACTTGAAGTTCTTGACCCTAGAAACACAGCAGTTGTCTACTATCCGAACAATATTCCGGCTTTCTCATTCCAAAAGATAAAGGATGAGAAGAATAAGACCCTTTATTTTGTCTACACAAGGGATTCTTGGTACAGAATATCAGGAAACAAGATAGTCGAGAGTGGAAAAAACGGCTTTTTGGCTATCCCTGTTATCGAATATCCGAACAATGAAAACCGTATATCGGACATCGAAATTACGATTTCCTTATCAGATGCTATCAATGAGCAGACTTCTGACCGAGCAGATGGAATAGCCCAGTTTGTGCAAAGTTTTATTAAGTTTATTAATTGCGAAATGGATGCCGAAAAGTTCAAAGAGCTGCGACAGACGGGTGCTTTCATTGTCAAGTCAAACAACGGTGAAAACAAAGCCGATGTAGACATAATGAGTTCTGAACTTAACCAAAGTCAGGCACAAGTGGCAATGGATGACCTCTTTAACAAGATTTTGGTTATTCAGGGTATCGCAAACCGAGAAGGAAACACCGGGGGAGACACCCAAGGTGCTGTATCACTCCGAAACGGATATCTTGACAGTGAAAAAAGGGCAGAACTGTCCGAGCCGTCATTCAAAAAGGCAGAAAAGCAATTCCTTCGGATTCTTCTTTACAAACTATCCGTAGATAAACAGACAACCTTAAAAGTATCGGATATCGAGATCAAGATAAGCCGTTCGAAGATGGATAATATGCTGACAAAGGCAGAAACACTACAAATCCTTTTACAGAGCGGCATATACCCTGAAAGGGCAATCAAGTCCGTTGGATTCTTTGCTGATCCAGAGCAAGTGGCAATAGAGTCAGCCGAAAGAATGGCGGTGCTTTATCCTACGGAACTGCCTAGCGAACAGCCGAACGAAGTAATTGAGGTCGAGGATGCTGAAATTTGACGAACTGAATCAATTAAAAAGATTCTTTTCAACAATGGAACTGTCCGAGGACAAGAAGAAACAGCGATGTGACTTTGCATACCTTCTATATGACGCTATCTTTTATACATTTGCGGCAATCAATGCACAGGACTTAAATATCACTCACAACGAGTTAAAAAGCCGTATAGAAGAAGCATTTGAGCAAGAAGGTGTGAAACATACGCCTGAATACATAGATAGGCTGACGGGCAACATACTGTCAAAGCCTGATTACGATACACGGAACATCATTGACACCAAAGAATCAGAGGTAGTCAAGGATGTTCTTTCTAATATAAAGGCAGAAAACTTCAATGCCGAACCATTCAGACAAACATTAACCGACCGTCTGACAGAAGCGTTTGACAAAGAAGGAATACCCTACGAGCCGGACTATATACCGAAACTTGTAGACGATATCATACAGACTACGAACCGACATCCGAACGATCCGTATTACTTGTCAAAAGACAGAGCCTTACTGATAGCACAGAACGAGTCAAACACGGCTTACAACCATGCAGACTATGAAACAGCAAGGCAGAGCGGAAAGAATTACAAGGTATGGATAACAGAAGGGGATGAAAAGGTCAGAGAAGCGCACGTTGAAGTGGATATGATGCGCATACCGATAAATGAGATGTTTTCAGTGGGTAACGATATGATGCGTTATCCACATGATTTTCTCAATGGTTCAGCCGAAAACCTTGTTAATTGTAGGTGTGTCTGCACCTATGAATAGCTCATACATTTTAAACACTCCTAAAAAGCGGTATGTCTTCGGGCATACCGTGACGCAACTAAACGTCCTTCGGGGCGTTTTTTTGATACATAGCAACTATGCGTAAATAGCAAAGCCGAGTGGAGCAACCCACGTTAAACAAGCGTAGGCAGAAGGGAAAGTAAAAACATGACAAGGAACGAAGCAAAAGAGTTTTTAGTCCAGTTGGGAATTGAAGAACCCACGGACGAGCAAGTAACGAACTACCTTAATCGCACCATGAAAGAGGTTAAGACCGAGCAGGATAAGGCTTTAAAGTACAAAGCCGAAGCAGACAAGGTAAAAGACCTTGAAAAGCAGATTGAGGAAATGAACAGTGCGAACATGACTGACTTGGAGCGAGCTAATAAAGCGACCGAGGATGCACAGAAGCAAGTAGAAAGTCTCACAAAAACCGTCAGAGAGATGCAACTTGCGAAGTCATTAGCGGAGATCGGCATTGTTGGCGAAGATGCAAGCGGTTTGTTTGACGAGGATGGATCACTCAACACGGAAAAACTTGGAAAGATCATCGAGAGCAGAGAGAAAGCGGCGGTAGCCACATTCCAAAAACAGGCACTAGATAGCACTCCGGCGGCAGATGATACCAAGGGTGATGAGGACGAGACACCCGGCAAAGATATAGTTGATCGCGTTGCCGCTTCAAAGAAAGCAGAAACCGAAGCGGTCAGCATTATTGATTCATACAAATAAGGAAAGCGAGGACAAAGATATGAGATATGCAAATGTATCTATTGAGACTACACCCGAAGTTCTCAAAAGGAAACTTGGTGCAGAGTATCTCAAAGAGATCGAGATACATTCATCCGCATTTACAAACGGCAAACTTGCCGCAGGATCAGCGGTAACAAAAGATGGTAAGAAGTCAGCCGGTAACGGTTCAGACGTTTACGGTATCACTCTTAACGATTGCTATGAGGACAACCCGAACACATCAGTAATCGTTGCATCCGCAGTAATTAACGGTGCAAACAGCACAGCAACATCATCCGACAGAACGGCACTTGCAAGCAAAGTCGTTCTGTTCGAGTAAGAAAGGGGGTTTAGATCATGGGTAGATTTACAGACGTATTCGGTTCATCCGTAATTGCTGCCGTATATAACGAAGCAGCATCAAACAGGCTCCCTTATCTTGGTGAGGGATTCTTCCCGGCAAAGCAGAAGTCAGGTCTTACTCTTAAATGGATTAAGACTTCTAAAGGACTTCCTGTTTCACTTGCACCTTCAGCATTTGACGTAGTAGCACCTATTCGCTCACGTCAGGGGCTTGAAGTCATTGATACAGAGATGGCTTACTTCAAGGAAGCTATGCTTGTAAAAGAGCAGGATATTCAGGATTACGAAACAGCAATCGAGGGATCACCCCTTGCAAAAGAAATCCTTGATCGTATCTATGACGATGCAACAACGCTTGTAGACAGCGCAAGAGTTGTGCCGGAGAGAATGAGAATGAGCCTTCTTGCAAACGAGAACGGTCATCCTTCAATCTCAATCGCAGTATCAGGCGGTGCTAACTACACCTACAACTACGATCCGAACAACTCATACAGCGCAAACAACTACACGGGACTTTCAGGCACGTCACTTTGGACGGACACAGCCAAAAGCACACCGCTTGTTGATGTATCTGATGCACAGGATGCAGTTGAAGAAAAAACAGGCACAAGACCTACTATTCTGCTTATGAGCAAGGCTACGATGAACCTTCTGAAGCAGAACGTTTCTATCAGAAATGCTATCCTTGCACAGAATCAGACCGCAAACATCTTTATGACGGACAACCGTGTAAAGGAACTGTTCTCTAATGAACTCGATGTTTCGATCATCGTTTACACGAAGAAGTATAAGGACGAGACAGGCACAACCAAGAAGTTCTATCCCGATGGAATGGTTACACTCCTTCCCGAAGGCGCACTTGGTAACACCTACTTTGGTGTAACACCTGAACAGCATCGTTCAGACAAGATAGACGTTACGATCGTTGACACGGGTATTGCAGTATCGGTTGACACGAAGTTTGACCCGGTACAGACAACCACAAAGGCATCAGAGATCGTGCTTCCTTCATTCGAGAGAATGGATGAAACCTACATGATTAAGGTTGCGGAAAACGTAACGTACTGATAAGGGGGTAGAGCCATGAAGTTTGATTATCTTGTTAAACATAATGGTATCTACTATCCGGCAGGAACGGAAGTTCCGATAGAAACGAACGGTGGGGGCAATAAAGCCCCTGCCGTTGATGTTTCGGGGAAAGTAGACGAGCCAAAGGCAGAAAAGCCTAAAAGCAAGAAGTATTCAGAAGAAGAATTGAACTTGCCTTATATGAAACTTAAATCGTTAGCGATTGCGGAAGGTTTCAAGGTCGATAAGTCGGCAAAGGCAGATGAAATAAAGGAAATGTTGAGGACATTATGACTCTTAATGAACTGACTACCAAAATTCAAGCAAAGGCATTGACCTACATAAACGAAACAGGCGAAGCAATGGATGTATTTCCGCTGTCAATAGCGGATTTTGTAGTTGACTATGCCGTAAGTGAGAGTCATTTCCCGTCTTACTTTTCTGAAGATCAGATAGCGACACGTCTTAATGGAATCTCAAATGTTCTGATGATGGCGTGTATAGAAGTCTATTCAAGAGCCGGAGCAGAAGGGGAGAAAGCGCATAGCGAAAATGCTATCGCAAGAACCTATGATGGCGCATGGATAAGCACAAGGCTACATGATGCACTTCCTAACTATGTGGGGGTACTTTGATGCGATGCCTTTTAAAGAATAAGCAAACAATCTACTATGCACTGCTTATAGGCACTGTTCCCGTATATAAGCTCGATAAGAACGGCAACAAGATTGTAGATCACATAGACGAAAAGACGGGAGAGCCTGTTTACGTAAAGACGGGTACAAAGCGGTCGCTGTATAGCACACCCGTAAAGTTTAAGGGAAACATAGCATTTGCCGGAGCAGATTTATTGCGTCAGGAGTTTGGAATTAGTGACGAGCGATACGAAGCGGTGCTAGTGCTGAACAAAAACGAGATACCTATAAAGGACACATCCCTTATATGGTTTGAAACACCGCCGAAGACAAAGACGGTGGACGGGCAAGAGTACGCAGATGATGCCACGGCAGATTACAGAGTATTACGGTCAGTGCCGTCACTAAACAATGACCGTTTTATTTTGACAAAGGTAGTCAAATGAAATATACGGTTGGTCTTGATAGCAAGGAATTATACAAACTATCGGTTGATATTCTCAATTACGCAGATGAGTTTGAAAGAAAAGTAAAGATATTCCTTGAAAGATTAGCAGAGGTAGGAATAGAAGTCGCTTCCAGAAATGGGGGCGATTTTTCACAATATATCACCTATTCAACGAAGTGGGAGAACGATACCACAATCACGATCACGGCTGCTTCTCAAACACTTATTACAGAGTGGTATGCGGGATCGGGTACAAAAAAAGTCAGAACAGAAGCGATCATACCGCTTTTAATGGCTGAATTTGGTAGCGGGCATTATGCGATTCCGGGAGTAGGTGGTATAGGCGGTCAGGGAACGTTAAACGGGTTCGGACACGCCTTTGATGATGATGGTTGGTATTGGTATGCGGAGCAGACACCCATAGGGAGTGCCGAACCCATAAGAGAGGTTAACGGCAGGATGAAATATCACTCGAAGGGTGAACAGCCCACGCAACCTTTACATAAAGCGGTAATGGCTTGTATTGAACAAGTCGAACGGATAGCGCAAGAGGTATTCGGATGAGTTCTACATGGATTGAAGACAGGATAGACACCATATTCACACGGGTAGAGACAGCGGTTGTTGATGCCTTGGTTAATGACTATCCCGACATCAATTTCACAATGGACGATTCGGAAAACGATGATGCGAAGTTTCCGACCGTTTATATGTTTTTCGATGCCGCAGAGAGAATGTCTACTCTTGACGGTGGGGTTATCAATTCGGTTTACATGACAGCCCGGACGAAAGTAAGCGTTACCAAAACAGACGGTAATGACGTTGCCCGTGAGGTGAACGCTCTTGTCAGGGATGAACTTTGCAAACTCGGATTTATGGCTTCGGGTAGTCCGATTCCCACGGTATCGGGAGATGTAAAAGTTATCAACGCAAATTACCAAAGATTGCTCGGTGTGGGCGATCCAATATAACGAAGGGAGATTAGAGATATGGCAGTAAATGAGATGGGGCTTTCAACCCTTGGCATTACTTTCGGTTATGCCGTTGGGTCTACAAAGCCGTCAAGTTTTACGCAGCTTGACAGAATATCATCAATCGGTGAACTCTCGATCACGAACGAAACCATTGATATTTCATGTCTTGAAGACCTTACATCTAAATTCACAAGAGGACGTGGATCAATTTCAGACACTATCCCGATTGTAGTGAATTGGACAGATGAAGTCGAAGCAGAATGGGAAGCAGTCCTTGCGGCTTACAATGGAAGAGCATCGGGCGAAACAATGTGGTGGGAGATCATCATACCCGGTATGACAAAGGCAGCCTTTTTCAAGGCACAGCCGCCTACAGCACTTCCTATACCTTCACTCGATCAGAACGCAGCACTTGTTAACACTATGAACCTTGTTGCTGAAGATCTGGTTGGATGGGATAGCAAGGTAAATTTCTCATAGACGGGCTTAATGGGCTGAGGTTAGGCTCGGCAGATTTAACTCCTACGTTTGACCCGAACGTAACGAGTTATTCAGCAAACATCACTACGGCAACTACAACCTTGACGTTGACGTTAAGTAGCGGTGCAACGGCGGTTACGAAACTTAACGGAACTGCTTTCACAGGGTCAACTATAACGTGGACGGAGAATACCGACACGTTGACGATCGAGGTAACAAACTCGGCAGGTCAGACAAAGACTTACACCGTGACAGTTACACATACAACATAGCGTGAACAGGGCGGGGGAAACCCCGTCCTTTCCCTATGTGGGATTGCCGCAAGGCGGGGAAAGGAAAAAGAATATGACAAAGATTTTTACAGTAAACGGAAAAACCTACAAGGCAAAGGAGTTTGACTTCAACTTCTTATGCGACCTTGAAGATCAGAACTTATCACTTGAGGACATAGACAAGAAACCTATGTCACTTATCAGATCGTATCTTGCATTTTCAGCAGAAATCACAAAGGAACAAGCCGGAAAAGAGATCGAAGCACACCTTGAAGGTGGCGGCAAGTTCAATGACATAGTGGAAATTATGAGTCAGCAGATGCAGGATTCAGGTTTTTTTCGCTCACTCAACAAGGAAACAGCGCAGGAAGAAGGCGAGACTTCAACAAAGAGTCAAAAGAGCCGTCAAAAAGCGTAAGTGACTATCCTTGTTTGAGAGAATACTTTGAACATGAGTGGATGGCAAAAGTCATACCCTTGGGAACTACATACAATGACTTTTGGCAATTAAACCCACGCATAATAAATGTAATGGTGGAAGCATACAACGAGTCGAAAAAGAACGAGATTCGGCAAGCGAATATGCTTTACCATTTAGAGGGGATGTATTTTATGGATGCCCTTCTTGCAACGGTAGGCAATATGTTCCGGGGCAGAGGACAAAAGGCATTTGAATATCCTGATGAACCCATCACACTTGATTTAGAGTATGAGAAGGGGTTGGATATGTCAGATGATGCCGATAGAGATATAGCATTGCAACGTAGGAACTTTGTAACACAGCTTAACAATATGTTCCGAGATTTAGAACCCGTGGTAGAGAGAAAGAAGAAAAATGCCGAATCTTGATACTTTATCAATACAATTTAATGCGAACGGTACAGAGAGAGCCATAAAGAACATCAAGGCGATGGGATATGCCGTCAGGAGTTTGGCTAATTCTATCAAGATGGTAGATGCTAGCAAATTATCAGCATTTACATCAGCAATGGCAAGCCTGAAGGGGAGTGTACCGACAAATGCACAGACCGCAAGGATGGTGGCGTTTGCAAACTCGGTTCATTCCCTTAATACGGTTATCGGAAGTGCAAATATAAGCGGTTTTTCAAAGGACATGGCAACGCTTGGTGATGCGGTAAACACATTCAAGAAGTCAAGCGTTAACTCGATCACGAACGCAGTGACGGCAATGCAGACACTTCAAACTCAAACACAGGCTACGGCTAATGTTATCTCTAATGTTATCTCGAAGAAGAATCAGCCTATATCTACGGGTGATAATAAACCCAATTTGAATCAGGCAACCGAACTGATTGCGTCACTTGATAAGGTTCAGGTAAAAGCAAATGGAATACAAGGTGTATTTCAGAAGATAGGTTTTGTTGTACCTACAAAGAAGTTTAAAGACCTTGAGAATAGTGCGGAGAAAGTACGGCAGAAGTATGAACAAGTACGTGCGGCACTTCAAAAAGGACTTGACGAAGGCACGATTGAAACAGGCGGTACAACCTATAAAAAGAAGATGGCAGAACTTGATGCCCTTCGCAACAAGTATGATGAGCTGATTCAGAAGCAGAAGGAACTGTCATTAGAGGGATTTACATTAAATCCTAACATTCAGAAAGCATACTCCGGGATAAAAGAGACAGTATCGGGAGTAAAGCAGACATTCAACGGCATTTCTAGTGCCGTAGGAACGGTCAATAAGCATATCAGTTCTTTCATAGGTAAACTGCGCTCTTTAGGTTCACAATCAAAGAGAACAAAACGTGATACGGGATCACTTGCAGACGGAGCAAAGAAGTTAGCAAATGAATTTTTCCGTGTCTCAAAGATGCTCAAACTCATGGTAACACGTATGGCATTACGTGCGGTTATCAAAGAGGTTGGCAACGGTTTCAAGTCACTAGCGATTCATTCAGAAGAATTTAACAATAGTATGTCGAATATGATTAACGGCTCAAAGAAGCTTGGTTATTCATTTGCGGCATTGGTGAGTCCACTCATTAACGCACTTGCACCGGCTATTGTTTACGTCATAAATCTGCTCACAAAGTTGGTAAATATCGTACAGCAAGTATTCGCTTCACTTACGGGTGCTTCCACATGGAATAGGGCAAAAGACTTTACCGACTCATGGGCAGACAGCATACAAGAAACAAGCAAGAACGCAAAGGAACTGAAAAAAACCGTTCTTGGATTCGATCAGTTAAATCAGCTTCAGGACAATAAATCTTCAGATAGCGGTTCAGGCATAAAGGATATGTTTGAAACCGTTGATGTTGATTCGAAGTGGAAGAACGTTGCCGACAAGATAAAATCCATTGCAGCTAAATTGTTCGAGCCTATCAAAAACGCTTGGGAGAAGGCCGGAGATTTTGTAAAAGAGTCTTGGAAATATGCTATGGACGAGGTACTTAAACTTGCAAAGTCCGTAGGCAGAGATTTTCTGAAGGTTTGGGAGCAGGAAAAGACTCAAAAGATATTCGAGAATATCCTTGAAACTATCGGTTGGATAGGAGTAGCCATAGGAAACCTTGCAAAGAGGTTTAGGGAAGCATGGGATGAGAACTATACGGGATTGCACATTCTTGAAGCAATCCGTGACATTATTCTCATCATTACCGAGCATATCAAGGAAATGGCGAAAGCCACAGCGGATTGGGCGGACAAACTTGACTTCAAACCATTGCTTACATCTATTCAAAGTTGGTTAGAGTCATTGAAACCCGCAGTAGATGCGGTAATGGGAATACTTGAAGACTTCTATAGCCAAGTAGTTCTTAAATTTACCAAGTGGGTAATAGAATCAGGTCTTCCGAAACTGATAGATGTATTCAAGCGGTTCAATGATGAAGTTAAATGGGATTTATTAAGAGAACGCCTATCAAAACTTTGGGATCACCTAGAGCCGTTCATGGAAACGGTAGGCGAAGGTCTGATAATTTTCATAGAGCGTGTGACTTCGGCTTTAGCAAAATTTGTTAATGGTGACAAGTTCGCAGACTTCCTTGAAAAGTTAGGTAAGTGGATGGATTCAGTAGAGCCTGAAGGCGTGGCAGATGCCATAGAGCGTTTTATAAAAGCACTTATCGGATTCAAGGTAGCCGGAGTTGTTATATCGGCAATAAGCGGTATAGCACCTATATTATCTGCAATAGTTACTGCTTGCAAGGGATTAGGTTCAGTAGCAAGCGGTTTAGGCACATTCACAAGTGCAGTTGGTGGAATGGGTGCTGCGCTTGGCACGATAGCTGCGGTAGCGGGTTCGGTTGTTGTAGTTGTTTATTCACTCACACAATCCTTCGGTGGATTAGAAGGTACGGCTACACGGCTTAAAGAAGGTTTAGGGCAGATAAGCGATGTATTCAAGAAGATATCTGACAACCTTAAAGTTTCCGACAGCATAAAGAACCTGAAAGATGCGGTATCAGACCTACTCAATGAGTTGGGCGATATGAAGGATTATTGGAACGTAATTCTAACAGTCCTTGGTGCAATCGTCACTTTGGTAGGTGGCAACCTGATATCCGTCTTTAACACGCTGATAAAAATTATAAAAGACGTGGTGAACGTCATTAAGGGTACGGTTTCAATCCTTAAAGGCTTCGGAGAGTTAATCGTTGGTGTATTCACCGGGAACGGACAGAAAATCAAAGACGGTTGGAGTTCTATATGGAACGGAATTTCCACAATCTTTCAATCGGCGATTCAGACACTTTCCGACCTTGCATCGGGATTGGTTGATATTATCGTTCAGCCGTTCAAAACTATCAAATATATGCTTATCGGTGATCCGATTGTCATTGATATGTGGAACGGTATCAAAAAGGTATTCGAGGATTCCATTAAGGCAATCGTTGATTTTGTAGTCGGTCTGAAGGACAAGGCGGTTGAGATATTCACAAATATCAAAACAAGTCTGACGGAAAAGATAGATGCTATCAAGGCGAAATTGACCGAATGGGGTGATAAGTTCCGAGATATCAAGGAAAAAATCAGTTCCTACATGAACGATGTAAAAGAGAACGCTTCCAAGCGGTTTGAAGACCTGAAATCCAACGTATCTAGTTTCAAAGATAAATGGTCGGAGAATTGGGATGCCGCAAAGCGTAAACTTGAAGACTTCAAGCGAGATGGTTTAGGTATCGTTCAATCCATCAAAGATGCCTTTAGCAAAGACAAGTGGACATTCAGCGGTGTGGCAGAAGGACTTAAAACGACCTTCCAAGATGCGAAAAACGGTATCAAGGGTATATGGAACTCCATAGCAGAAACTTTGAATGGTGAGCATGATATAGGCGGTAGTAGCTTCCATATCAACCTTCCTACGTTTGCAACGGGCGGGTTTCCTGAAGATGGCTTATTCCTCGCGTCACATCACGAATTAGTGGGAAGTTTCAGCAACGGAAAGACAGCAGTAGCAAACAATCAGCAGATCATAGCAGGAATAGAGAGCGGTGTTTATAACGCTATGGTCAAAGCAAACGGACAAAATACCGGCAGTAAGTACATTGCGAACGAGATCATTGTTGATGGCGAGGTACTTGCAAGGTCGGTAACAAAAGCGCAAGAAAAACGAAACAGGCGGTATAGTCCGTCTATGGCATGAGGACACTTTCGGGTGTCCTCTTTTTGTGAGGTTAATTATGGCAAGAACGAAATACCCTTTTAAGGTCAATGGCGTAGATATGCCGTGTCCGAGCAAATGTGAGGTAGGTTATCAAGATATATCTGCCCCGGATTCAGGACGAACCCTTGATACAAGGATGCACAAGAACCGAGTAGGGCAGAAGGTGACGCTAGGTCTTGAATGGCTAGGGGTAAATGACGCAGATGCGGCAACAATCCTGCAAGCGTTTGACCCTGAATACATAAATGTAACCTATCACGATACAAAGACAAACTCGATCCTAACAAAAGAGTTTTATACCGGGGATAGGAAAGCGTCAACGTATTGGTGGAATGACGATGGCGAATTTACATATATGAGCATAACATTCGACATAATCGAGGTTTAATATGAGAACAACTACTCAAACATTCAAGCGGATAATGGCAAGCGGTGGCGCAAGGAAGTACCTTGTGAACATAGACCTTACCCTTGCCGACAATACCGTTCTGCATTTAACGGAAGCGGATATATGGGATAACACATTCAAGATAGAAACAGCGTCAAGCGGCACATCATCGTTTGACATAGGAAGTGCGGTTATTGGCAAGTGTAGTTTCTCAATCAATAACTTTGACGAGAGATTCAATCAGTATGACTTCTTCAACGCAAGTGCGGTTGTATGGGTAGGACTTGTAGGCGATATCGACAACAACGATACGCAAGTGTATTACCGCATGGGATTCTACACGGTGGATGAGCCGGTATATGCAAGTTCGCTTATTACCCTTGAACTACTTGATAATATGTGGAAGTTTGACATACCTTTAAGTGCTGTCAACCTTTCATATCCTATCACGATAAGGAACGCATTTGTGGCTATATGTCAGTATTGCGGTGTAACCTTGGGTACGCAGACATTCCACGGGGATTCTTTCACCATTGAAGCTGCGCCTGAAAAAGATATGAATTGCCGCGAGTTCTTACAGTATATGGCAATGATAGGTTGTAACTTCCTTACGATATCAGACACGGGGGCATTGTTAGTAAAGTGGTACAACACGTCAGCGATCCCTAGCGGTACGGACATAGACGGTGGTACGTTTGATACTAACACTACGCCTTATTCAGACGGTGCTAACCTTAACGGTGGTACGTTTGCGTTCAATGACGGTGACACGGCAGATGGCGGCACGTTCACGGATAATTCTGATTGTGTATGGTTCACAAGGAATATGCAAGCGACCTTCGGAACGGACGTTATCACGATCACGGGTGTTAAATTCACAATAAACGATACCGCATATACCATAGGCACAGCGGAGTATATGCTCGAACTTGAAAACCCGATTGTTAACGCAAACAACGTAAACACCGTACTTAACCTGATATGGGATGTTTTAAACGGGTTTAGTCTTCGCACGTACAACATTACAACCATATCCGATTTATCGGCAGAAGTAGGGGATTGCTGTATCTTAAAGGATTACAAGGGCAACTTTTTCTATTCATGGATAACCCTTAATTCTTTCGGATTCTCTAATCACGTAGTACAGTGCAATGCGGTAACTCCACAAAGACAGCTCACAAAGAGATATTCAAAGACCGTATCGGCAGCCGTAGAAGCAACGCGTAAGCAGACCGAGGAAATCATATCGGACTATGACCTTGCGGTACAACTTATGAATGACGTTGCGGTAAATGCAATGGGCGGCTATGAGGACTACGAAGATTTACCTACGGGCGGTAGGGTTTACTATCTTTCTAATATGCCTATAACAAAGGTAGGCAATACGTGTTCATTCCAAAGCGGTTCAACGGTATTCAAGAGAACGGGTGACGGACTCGTTGTGTCTACAAATGGCGGTCAGACATGGCAGAACGGCTATGATGCACAGACGGGTCAGTTAATCGTCAACGTATTAAATGCCATAGGTATAAGTGCAGAATGGATCAAGACCGGCACACTCACAGTAGGTGGTAGTGGTGTAGGCAATCCTTCAATAGTAGTAAAGGATTCAAGTAATAATACCGTAGTGGATATAAACCAAAATGGTCTTACAGCACACGCAGGAGTAATAAGAACAGCCGATAATACATTCTATGTGGATATGGCATCTAATAGTGTCAGAATTGGAGCAGGAACAGGAATTTATGACCCTAATTCAAAGTACAGCGGTTCATATGTTCCGACAAACAGCAATTATCCTGCTTCATCTTGGACGGATGCAGAAAAGGAAAATCATGTAGGAGAAACCTTTACTAATACAAGCACAAAGAAGACCTATATCTATAAGGTTACCCCTGCGGCAATACCAGAATCAAACCATCCTTACGGAACTAATGAAGATGCTTATTATAGGTTTGATTGCCCTTCAGGATGGAGTGCAGCATATTTAACATTCGACTCACAATGCGAAACCGAAGGTAGCAACTACGATTACCTTGACTTCTATTTTATGGGATATGACGGGATGTATAAATCTCGTCTTCAAGGTACAAGTTTTGCGGGTAAAACCTATATTATTGATTTGTATAATAGCCACACTTTCTATCTGCGTTGGCACGCAGACGGTAGCGTTACCAAATGGGGATGGAAATTTTCGGTAGCCGATTCGGGTTCGGGAACAACCATTCCCGATGCACAATATGAATCATTACCTAGTGCATCTTGGACTTTGATAAACTTGGCTTCGGGTGGCACATATGAATGGGTAGAATCCACGATCACGGGGTACATAGATGCAAAATCAGGAGAAACTAGCCTCACCCAAGAAGAAGTCTACAAAGCCCTTACCAACAACGGACAAGACCAAGGGTTATATCTGTCTGGTGACAAAATATATCTTAATGCGCAGTATATGACTTCAAATGCCATAACAATCGGTGGTTCGCAATACTCACAGAAAACATACTTACAGATAAGAGATTCTAGCAATGCCATAATCGGACAATGGGATAAGGACGGTATTGTAGCAAATGCGGGAATGTTTGGAAAACTACACGTTCTTCAAAGTGATGGAAATACCTTCTTAAAGTATGTCACAGCGAGTGGACGAGTATACATTGATAAAGCATGGGCGCAAGGACAACTTAAATCGTATTCGCTGATTACTGAATATAGATTAAACCCATATAAGGAAGGTTGGCTTGAAGATGGCTATATAAATGTAACCTTCAATATGCCCGTAAGTAGAACTTCCTATCAAACAGAAGTGCAATGTGTTGTGCGTATTTACAAGCATACTTACGGCAATATGCACCTTGAAAGAACCGTAAATCTTCTTTACAACGGTACTGTAAAAAGCAGTAGCGGAAGTAGTGGTAGTGGCGATAGTGCTGTTGTTATAGACGAAGACGGTAATGTTGTTGAAAATTTCCTTGGGTATACATTCGACCATACCTTCGGTGCAAACGCTGATGAATGGTATCAACTCAAATTTCAAGTTACAAAAAGAAGTTCCTCTTATGCAAATGGTACAACTACGCTTGTGGTGGATGATAACAAAAACGGTTCAGGCTTTATACTTCGTGAAACAGCAGACCATAAAGCAACTTGTACGGGTAAATTTGATGGTGAGATATCGGGTCAAGGCACATTTGATAGCGTTAAGGTCGGGGATTATATTTCTTGCGAAAGCGGGGATATTGCAACTAGCACTAATAATTATGGCTCAATAATGAGTTATGACGGTATCAGAGTATGGAGCGGTGCGGCTGATTTTGGCGATTCAAACAATAAGATGCAGATTTTCCATGACGATATTTGCAAAGAGTCGGGCGGCACACCCTACTACGCACAGTTCTCATCATCAGACGAACGTGTAAAGGAAGATATTGAAGACCTAGACCATGAATTATCGAAAAACCTTATTGATGGAACAAGGACAAGGGAATTTACCTTTGTGGGTTCAGAAGGTCGGCATTACGGAGTTATAGCACAAGAAGTTAGAGAACTACTCAATAACCTTGGCGAAGAAGATTCACAACTTGAATACATTGCGGGTAGACCCGATGGCAAAATACCTAATCAGAGAAACGTCAATTACAACGAGTATATCCCGCACTTAATCAACTACGTAAAAGATTTAAGGTCTGAAATAGACGGTTTAAAGGCAGAGATAAAAGCCCTGAAAGGAGAGTAAAAGATGGCAATAACAATTAGGAAGGGTTTAAAAACTGACTTTGATCCTACCAAGATGGTAAGGGGTGAGTACGCATTTTGCTATGACACGCGCGAAGTATATCTATGCGTGAGTCCGGGTGTAGTAATAAAAATTGGTACGGCTGACGCTATTGCGGAAGAAGTAGAAAATGCCGAAGCCTATGCCCTTGGTACAAGGGATGGTTCACCCGTAGGAAGTACAGACCCAACGTATCACAACAATAGTAAATACTATTCGGAACAGGCAGGAGTGCATATAAGTGATGCGGAAGCCTATGCGGTAGGTAAGCGTAACGGAACAGACGTGCCGAGTAGTGACCCAACGTATCATAACAACTCAAAGTATTACTCTGAACAAGCTAATACCTACAAGACAGGCGCACAAACAGCAGCAAACAGTGCGGAAGATAGTGCGGAAGATTCCGAAGCATGGGCGGTAGGAACAAGAAATGGGTCGGCAGTACCATCAACAGACCCAACCTACAATAACAACGCAAAGCATTGGGCAGATGCGGCAGCAGCGGTAGTAGGCATTGGAATAGCAACAACAACCACAGCCGGAATAGTAAAGCCTGATGGAACAACGATAACAGTTGATCCAGACGGAACGATACACCATAGGACAGCATCAGTAGTAGGGGAGAGGTTGATACTATATTGAAATACTTAATGACAAGGTTAGTCCGACACCTTAAAAGGACAAAACAGCATAGAAAAAGCAAGATAAGAGCCTTTTTTTATAAGGCTCTTTTGCTTGCTATTGAAGTGTATGCAATGGCAATGCTAGGTATGTCATATTATCTAGCCTATTTGGGCAGAGATGTAGTCTTGGAAGACCTATCAAAGACATTGGTTAAAACGATAATATATCCATTTTTGGCATACACAATAAACAGAACGCTAGAAAACCTAGCGGAACACAACATAACACAGTTTCACAAACCATTAAGTGAAACGCCTATTGAAGAAAGCGAGGAAGCAGACGGATGAACACAGAAATGATAACAAAGTTAACAGAAGCCATTGTAACGGTAGTAGTAGTGCTGATAACAGCCTATGTAGTGCCTTGGCTTAAAGGTAAGATAGGTGAGAATAAGTACAATCAGATACTTATATTTGCGGAAACGTGCGTAAGGTCGGCAGAGAAAATCTACACCCCGGAAGAATGGGCGCAGAAGAAAAGATATGCCGTTGAAATGGTGCAGAAAAAAGCGGAAGAGTTAGGGATAACCATTACATCAGAAGAGATCAACGCAATTATCGAGGGTGCAGTACAAGCTGTAAAGGGGTAACAATATGAGAAGCAGACAGGCAATAGTCAATGTAATGCTATCGTGGTTGGGTTGTAAAGAGGGCGATTCTACCCATAGACGCATTATAGACATATACAATTCACATAAGCCGTTGGCAAGAGGTTACAAGGTCAAGTACACAGACGCTTGGTGTGCAACAACGGTAAGTGCGGCGGCGATTATGTGCGGCTATACCGACATTATCCCTACCGAGTGTTCTTGTCAGAAGATGATAGAACTGTTCAAGACTAAAGGTATATGGGTAGAGAACGATGCTTATGTACCCAAACCCGGCGATATTATCTTTTACGATTGGCAGGATTCGGGAGTTGGCGATAATGTAGGCGTATCGGATCATGTAGGCGTAGTCGAAAAGCGCGAGGGCAACATCATAGTCGTTGTCGAGGGTAACAAGAAAGACGGAGTTGAAAGACGCAGTATTCAGGTCAACGGCAAGTACATCAGGGGATTCGGTGTACCGAAGTATGATGATAACGCACCCGTAAATACACCTTCAAAGCACGAAAAATACGGCATAGACATATCCGCTAATCAGGGTATTGTTGATTTTAACAAGGTTAAGCAAAGCGGTATAGATTTTGTTATTTTGAGATCAACAACAAAGAACGGTCAGCCGGATGTAAGGTTTGAGGAATACTATAAGGGTGCGACAAACGCAGGACTACCCGTATCGGTTTATAAGTATTCCTATGCAAAGTCGGTAGCAGAAGCGCAGAAAGAAGCTGAAAGTGTTATTAAATTGCTTAATGGTCGCAAATGCGAGGAGATATGGCTTGACATGGAAGATAAAAGCCAAATACCGCTTGGCAAAGACGGTATAGCACTTATCATAACAGCATTTCTTACAACGTGCGTAAAGGCAGGATATGACGTAGGTATTTACTGCAATCTGAATTGGTATAAGAACTATATCAAGGATGACATCAAAATGATATGTCGCTTCTGGATAGCACGTTATGGAAAGAATACAGGACAAATGGATGTTTCCACAAAGCCTGATGTTAAAGGTATGGTAATGTGGCAATACACATCCAAAGGAAGCGTGGGCGGCATAAGCGGAAACGTGGATATGGATATTAAAAATTAGTTGACGTTAGTAACTTTTATTTAGTAAGATAAATGTGTAAAGGTGACGAGAGAAAATCTCGTTTTTTTTTGTGCAAAAAGAGAGGATAAAGATATGGCAAAAGCAACTCATAGAACCGTAATAGACGGTCAGGTTTATAACGTAGGGGATGATTTACCCGAATACGGATCGCTTAAAATTGTCGCTAGATTAGACGGCATAGTAGAGATAGAAGGTAACTCATCAGATATCGCAAAACTCCCGACATGGGTAAAACAGGGTTCACAGGCATATTTTGTTGATACACAGGCATTATACAAGTTTGATGAAGCCAACAAGACGTGGGTAGAACAGTAAGGGGGGGTATCTATGGACAAGGTTAGTTTATCTACATTAGCTTTAGCCAAAGCCTACACCGATTCACAAGGCGGTGGCGGTGGCGGTACGAGCAATTACAATAGTTTGACTCATAAGCCACAGATCAACAGCATTGAAGTGACGGGCAACAAGACACTTGAAGCATATGGAATGGGTGCATTAGGCGGTAAGAACAGTGCGTCAGGAGCATTTACGCCTAGTGGAAGCGTGGTAATCACTGATAGCAAGAGTACGGTCAACTCGATAACAGACGTAGGCACATTGCCTAGTATGACAGTTGACGGTGAAAAACTTATCTTTAGCGCAGGAACATTGCCGACAAAAGGCAGTGACGTATCAGTGTTAACAGGCGCAACGGCAACATTTACGGGAACAGAAGATACAGTAACGGTATCGTAATAGAAAGGAGAAAACATGGCTGATATAAGCGTAATAAGCCCGGATGGTGGCGCAACCGAATTAAACATAAAAGATGCCACAGCGAGAACAAATATAGGTAACTTGGCAGACCTTACCACAACAGCAAAGACCAACTTGGTTGCGGCAATAAATGAGGCGGCAGCAGGCGGCGGCGGTGGTGGTGGAACAACAGACTATAACGCATTGTCGAATAAACCACAGATAAACAGCATAACACTGACAGGAAACAAGTCATTTAGTGACCTTGGACTTGCACCAGTATCATCAAGCGGATCGTATGATGATTTAGATGATAAGCCGACAATTCCTACGGTATCAGTATCGCATAGTGGAACAGCGTCAAGCACTACGGCAAGAAAACAGCAGATAACGGTAAACAATGTTGCATATGATGTAGACGGTTCTGTTTACATGGAGCAAGATGTAATACTATCAACAAGTGCGGCAACAACTGTAACATTTACAAATGCAAGTATAACGGCAAACAGCGTAATAGAGTTTGGGTGTTCAAAATGGGGCATAGTGCCTGATGATATTGCAGCTTCAAGTGGAAGTTGCGTAGTCACATTGCCAAAAGTAAGCACGTCCGAAACTGTGACAGTAAGAATCTATTTGAGGTAATCATATGGCTATTTATATAATGAAACCTTGGTATAAAAAAGCCGCACCGAGTAGTGGCGGTATATATGGTGCAGAATGGGATGGTTCATCAACTACCTTGTGGACACGTACAGATGATGCGGTAGGTCTTTCAAACCCAAATCCGTATTATTTAGGAATGATCGGCACACCTTCAAGTCCTTTTGATGATATTATGCCGTGGAGTGGAATGGTAGTAAGCGAAGATTCAGAAGCAGGAACGCTTGTAAGCATACCGAAATTCTACTACAAACTATCGCAGAACTCATCCACCATGAGCCTTAAAATCCAAATATCTATGACACAGGAAGATGGCTTTGTTTGTTCTCCTGCTCATATGGATAGGGGCGATGGCAAGGGCGAACGTGATGTCGTGTATGTGGGTAGGTATCATTGCGGAACAGGTTACAAGTCCGTGACAGGCGTTACTCCGATGGCTAATGTTACAAGATCAAACTTCCGCACTGCGATTCATAACCTTGGCTCTACGATATGGATGATGGACTTTGCAACACGCTTTACCATTTGGCTTTTGTATATCGTAGAGTTTGCAAATTGGAACTCACAGGATTGTATCGGGTACGGTTGCGGTAACAATTCTGCGGCACAAGCTATGGGCTACACCGATTCAATGCCATATCATACGGGAACTACGCAATCTTCAAGGACTACTTACGGCTTGGGTACACAATACAGACATATAGAAGGTCTTTGGGATAATGTTTACGATTGGATTGATGGCTGTTATTACGATTCAAGCGGTCTTAATATCATCCTGAACCCCGCAAACTTCAGTGATAGTAGCGGTGGCATTGCGGTGGGTGTACCTACAAGTGGCTATCCGTCACAATTCACTTTAAAAGAGGTTAACGGCACTTATCCGTTGATTATACCTACTGCAAGTAACGGGAGCGACAGCACGTATTCGTGCGATTACTGGTACTTCAGCGCTTCCTACCCTTGCCTTTGCGTGGGTGGCTACTATAGTCAGAACCTCAATCACGGGCTTTTCTACGTGTACGGGAGCAGGGCTTCGGTCGCAAGTGCCTACCGCGGGTCTCGCTTCCTTAAACTTCCCTAAAGGGGGTTTAAGGGGGTCTGCCCCCTTCCTTCTGTGTGTGTTTAATAGTGGTAATCTATTGCCTTGATGGTATTTTCTTGGGGTCTCTTGTGCATACCGTGGGGTTTTCGTGCGATAACTGGAACTTCAACGCTTCCAACCCTTGCCTTTACGTAGGTGGCAACTATAACCAGAACACCAATCACGGGCTTTTTGGCGTACACGGAACTACTGACGGAAGTTCCATCATCGGTTCTCGTCTAATGAAATTGTAACAATAAGAAAGGAGAAATATATATATGAAATACTACGTTTTAAAACTCTTAACAAACACAGCAGGACAGGACGCTTCATCAGTTGAAGTATATTCAGATGATGCTAACAAGTCCGCACATGACAAGGCAGTAGTTTCATACCATCAGACACTTGCTACTTTCCACAATGCTGATGATGTTCTCTATGCCGTTGTCATGATTCTTAACGAGTATGGCAACGTGGAAATCAAGGAGATAGTTGACCACAAGCCCGCACCCGAAGAATAATCAACTCCCCTTGCCGTGTGGGGTAATACACGGCACTTTTTTTGTAAAGGAGAGTAGTTGATATTCTCTTGCCGAGAGGTGAGTAGAACTAGATGGAACTACTATCGAACGGGATGAGAAAAAGTGCTAGACGTTAGTACGAAAGTATGGTACAGTTTAATTGGTATAAAAGGTCGGTAGAAAACTATCGACCTTTTTACGTGGAGAAAATGCGGATGATACTGTTAGAGAAAATGGAATTACTAAATGTAACATTTGCATACGTGGTTCAGGCGATAGCAGTAATAATCATATTGTGGGAAGCCGGAAAAAAGATAATGGAGATCAAGGAGAAGTCTGACTTGGATCACGATAGAAAGCAACGGTGGGATAAGGCTGCCGACATTGTTGAAAAAAAGGAAAAGGTCTGGGATGATGCGGTTCTTATTTCAAACAAGGAAAGACAGGAGATAACCGATACATTTAATCACAGACTCGGACAGCAGGATAAAAAGATAGACCGAACATTAGAAATGGTTGTGGAATTAACAAAGGCAATGAATGTCTTGCTGAAATGCGAAGCTGAAAAAGGTGAGGATGAAGAAATCAAAAATGCTTATACTTCATTTAACAGTTTTGTAGTAAACCATATCGGAAAGTAGGTTAGTATGGAACGAACAGTAGATATATATGTGCATGAACAAGATATGTCCCGGATGGAACGGTCTAATGCAAGAGCGCATTTCCTTAACATAGTGCTGATAGTCATACTTTTGGCTACCAACATCGGATGGCTGTATTACGAAAGCCAGTTTTCAGACATAAGCACAACAACCATTGAAGCACAGCAAGATGGTGAAGGTATTAACTTTGTAAACGGTGGGGATTTTAACTATGGGGCAGAGAGTAAAGATAACAACAACTAGAATGAGAGTCAATAAGATGCACGTTGGGATGCACCCTTGCCCGAACTGTAAGGGTGTAGGAATGGTTAAGAATGTAGGACGCGGAGCAAAAAAGGGATAAGTACCGATTCTTATGAAACGGCATAATTACAGTGGAATATCAGAAACGGATATTGCAAGAGCCATTGATTCTTGGGTTCATAAAGAACGCGATAGAAAGGTAATGCGGCGGGCTTTGTTGGATGGCATACATTACGAACCGTTGGCTGAAGAATTTAACATATCCGTTACTACGATAAAAAGAATCATATATAAGCATGAATATAACGTATTCATACACGCTCAAAAAATGAGCCGAAAATGATACGAAATTGCTACTTTTATGACCTCGCAAAAGCGGGGTCTTTTTTTTATACTCAAAATCAAGGAGAACAGAGATATGGATGTTAAAAAACTATGTGAAATTGTATTAGAGAATGAGGATGTGCAGGACATACCTCTTATTTTTGTGCTAACGGTAATCAATAGCGTAATTGAAGCAATATCATCAGGAGATTGCTTTTATCAGACGGAGTATGACTAATGTATAGTGAACTGAATATCAACCCTGAAAAAAGATTAGTAGGCGATTGTGTAATACGTGCAATCGGTGTAGTGACAGATAAGGATTGGGATGATGTGTACCTTGACCTTGCTTTACAAAAGGGATTTGTAATGAAGCAAATGCCGTCTGAAAACAACGTATGGGGTTCATACTTACACGATCTTGGATTCAAACGTCACGCAATAGAGGACACTTGCCCTGATTGTTATACAGTTAGGGATTTTGTGAGAGATCATCCGCAGGGAAGATATGTTTTAGGTACGGGAACACACGCAATCGGTGTTGTCGATGGTACATACTTTGATACAACCGATACGGGTGATGAAGTACCGCAATACTACTATGAAAAGGAGAATATGCAATGATTACACCTTATCCTATGTATCAGGGTTATCCGCAGTACCCGGTACAGATGCCAACACAAAACAACGCATATCCAACACAAATGAACGTTGGAGCAACGCAACAGAACGTAAATCCGAACGTTGGAACACCGCAGATTCAGGATGGCGGCTTTGTCATTATTCCTGATGAAAAGGATGTGCTGACATATCCCGTACAGCCGGGGCATTGTGTTCGGTTTAAGGTTGTCGGAAAACCTATCTACTTTGAGAAAACGGCAAGTTATTCGCAGTTTGAAGACCCGAAGATTGATAGGTATAGACTTGTCAAGGAAGAGGACGAGAACGAAGAAAAAGAGGTTATTCCGGCACTCACAAGAGAAGACCTTGATTCCGTAATGGACGAGATAGATGCTTTGAGATCAGACTTTGACGAGATAAGGGGTGACATCAATGCCCTTAAAGAGACAAAGGAACAACCTATCAAGAAGACGGCAAGGCGAAATGGAGATGATTGATATGGCAGGAAACATGAACGATCTTATGAACCTATGTGATGAAATGATGAAAGCCCCCAACAAGGCACAGTTCTTCTCGCAGAAGTTCAACGTAGCATTACCACAGAACATAAACACCGGGTACGATGCCATACAGTTTATGCTTAATAGAGGTATGCTCACGCAGGATCAGGTGAACAACGCTATGAAAATGAGCAATCATCCGTTGTTTCAAAGGTTTATGAATCGTGGAAGATAACCTTTATTAAACAAAATCGGATTTTATTTTACTTAATTCAATCATTTTAACTCTTGTTTAACTCGGCTTAACTTAACAAATGAGTTAAACAAGAATTAAACAAGTTATTAAGGCAAGTGCGCATAGCCTTGATATACCGACTATCCGACAAGAGGATAGCCGCTAACCTTAAACATCTAAAGGAAGGAGAAAATTGAATATGGCTTTAGAAAACTCAAATGGGCTTTACATGCCCGTTGCCCCCGCTTTCGGTAACAGCGGTGGTTTTGGCGGCATGGGAACTGATGGATGGTGGATTTTACTCTTGCTTCTGTTCGCTAATGGCGGTATGTGGGGCATGGGCGGTGGAATGTGGGGTATGGAAGGACTCTACCCGTGGATGAATAACTCACAGAACATCAACAACGGCTTCCGGGATCAGATGCTTAATGACAATATCACGTCTATTCGTGACGGTGTTCAGGGCATTTCAACACAGCTTTGCAACGGCTTCGCTTCAATAGAACAGGGCGCAAACGCAAGGCAGATGGCTGATATGCAGCAGATGTTCTCATTACAGAGCGCATTACAGAATTGTTGCTGTGAAAACCGTGCCGGAATTGCTGACCTCAAATATACGGTCGCAACGGAGAACTGCGCAGACCGTACAGCGTCTTATCAGAACACACAGGCGATCATCGAAGCAACTAACAAAAACGGTCAGGCTATCATCGACAAACTTTGTCAGCTTGAACTTGACAATGTTAAGCAGGATAACGCGAACCTTCGCACACAGCTTAACATGGCTAACCTTGCGGCTTCACAGACAGCACAGACAGCGGAACTTCGGACAGCGGCACAGACAGCAAATGCAAATTTGCTTTCAGAGTTAAGGAGTTGTCCTATCCCGGCACAGGCGGTATATGGAAATCAGCCCGTATTTACTTGTCAGGCACAGAACAACTGCGGATGTCAGGGTTTCTATAACTGATTGGGGGTGTTGTTATGGCGAGGTATATTACAACAAGTGACGTTCTCGTGGCGTTAAACAACACGATTCCGTTCAATAGTGTATCTATCCCTTGCAACAAAGGATGTGTAATTCCGCTTGCATCAGGGGTTCTTACCTTAAAAGGCAACACAACTAATAGGTTTGCGCGGTACAATGTGACGGTACAGGGCAACATAGCCATTCCCGAAGGTGGGGATGTAACGCCGATAATGGTAGGTATAAGCGTTAACGGGTCAGTGATACCTGAAAGCGTGGCTATCGTCACTCCGGCGGCGGCAGAAGAGTTTACCCACATCAACACGTCTGTTCCTATAACCGTACCTTGCGGATGCTGTGTATCGGTATCGGCGGTATATGTTGACGGAACAGAAGATGATCCGGCTACCACACCTACACCGTCAATCACGGTAAGACGTGAAGCGTCAATAACGGTTAAGAGAATAGCATAGAAAGGAGAACAAGGATGCACAGATTACAGATGTATGAAAATCTCCATGATATGCTTGAACAGGAGATTTCAAAGATTCAGAGCAAAGGGGAACTTGATCCACAGAGTTTGGATAACCTTGATAAACTCATGCGCACCGTCAAAAACACGGACAAGTGTATTGATCGTGAAGGTGGCGGTCAGTCCTATGGAAACCGTATGAGTTACGGGCATTACGATATGATGCCTATGGAATCATACGGTATGAGAGGCGGCATGAGCCGCGACAACTTTCGTGATCCTTCGTTTCGAGGGGGATCGTACGGGCAATCCTACGAATACAGTAGGGATAACACGCCGATGATGCAGAGACTTGAAACCATGATGAATGAAGCGCGAAATGACAGCGAACGTCAGGCAATCAAAGACTTTGTAAATAGGATGTAATAAAAAGGGCGGCAGAAATGCCGTCCTTTCCCTTGACAAGTGATTAAAGGTTTGATATAGGGGAATTGTTCAAAGGCATTTCCCCTTTTTAAAATGCCTATGTATTCCCCCCATAAAGAGCCGTACCGATGTGCGGTTCTTTTATTATATTACACGTTATATAACAAAAAGCCTACAAACACTCTAAAATACGTTAGCTAAATTTTCTTACCTTGCATATTATAGATGCAAGTAAAATGGAACAAACCTTGATTTTATGGCATTTTATAATTGCTTAAAAGCACTTGTTATCTCTCCGTTATACAACACGTTATACAACACGGTTATACCACACTATATTTTATTGACCGCTTCCAACATTGCATCAAGACCGATATGAGTGTAGTGTTCTGTGATGTCGTTACCTTTATGTCCTACTATTGCCTTAATAACTCTCGGATCAATCCCGGCTTCGGTCATCATGGTTATAAAAGTGTGCCGTGTATCGTGAACAACGTGATTTGGTAAGATACCTTTAAAGATATACCAAAAAGAAGTGTGCGGCGGTATCTGAATGATAGGCAAAAGTGATTTTACTTTGTCTGATAAAGGAACTATACGGATTCCTGCGGCGGTTTTAGATTTCCGTATCTCTATATAATCATCGTGACACGCATCAGCCGTAAGGTTGCGTAATTCTGAAAACCGAACACCCGTATATATGTAGACTAATATAATACGGGCATACTCGTTTTCGTCTTTAATGCTCCATAACTTATCTATTTCCTGTTTTGTTATTACAGATCGTGGTGCGTAGTGGGATTCCTTTTTATCGGGCATAAGAATACTGTCATTGATATTGAGCATACTTGACGGGCATATACCCATTTTAACAGAATATTTGATAAGCATTTCAAGAAGATTTTTGATACGATTAAAAGAATCCTTGCTTACATCGAGATCGTCATAATACTTTTTAAGAATGTATCGGTCAAGATTGCGTATTTTGGTATCATGCAAAGGTTTTAGGTAATTGAAATGCGTTCTATATCCGGCAAGTGTGCCTTTTGCACGTTTAATCTCTTGGATTTTATACCATTCGTCATATATTTCAGATACGGTTTTATTGTTTATAGTATACGGATCAGCAATATAATCATTAAGTGCTTTTTCAGCTTCACGTCTTGTTCTATGATAAGAGATATACTTATACCGCAGTACACCTTTTTCGCTATATCCCGTGGTTATCTTCACGGCATATCTTTTACGTCTGTTTGGAGATAAGACAGCAATAGTGCCTGTTCCGTTCGCTCGTTTCATTTATCGTTTGCCACCTTTGATAAGTCTGAAATATCCCTTTTTTCTTCCATATTTAGCAATCTTAAAACACCTATTTGTGCATATTCGTCTGCGGTGCGATAGTGTCTTATTATGTCTTTTTCAAACTCCGTAAGTAAAAATGAGTTTTTGGTATCGTCTAATAAGTAGCATATAGTACAGTTAAATACATCGGCTATGTTTTCAAGCGTTGCAAAATCCGGCTCTCGTGTACCTTGCTCATAATTGCCTATTGCACTTCTTGTTATTCCTAACCGTTCTGCAAGATCGTCCTGTGACCATCCTTTTGATTCTCTTAAACCCTTTAATTTTGTGGCAAAATCAATCATCCATATCACCCCCAAAAAAATTATACCACAAAAGACACAAAATGTGTTGACACAAGATGTGTCGTGTGGTATATTGCTAATTGTTAAGGCAATACAAGATATTGATGAGGATGATTTTATGAATAGTAAGGCAATAGGAAAGCGTTTAGTCGAATTACGCGGCGATCGGTCACAGGAAAAAGTCGCACGAGATAACGATATAAGTTTATCTGCAATGACAAAATATGAACGCGGCGAACGCATACCTAGAGATGAGATTAAGATAAAACTTGCAAAGTATTACGGTGTGTCAGTAGCGGATATTTTTTTTCCAGAGAAAGACACATAACGTGTCGAAACGTGTTACCCTACGGGTCACACGGATATATCTTCCTTGACAGGAATCTATATCAAAACCATTGAAGAACGGGAGATCGGGCATGAATATCATTTACGTTGCAATTCTAATAATCAACATTTGCACATTGATTGTAAATATCCTCGTATGTAGGAAAATCAAACAATCAAATGAAATACGGATTAACGGGGATGATATAGCGAAAGCAATTAAGCACTCTATTCATTCATCCATTCGTGATACTGTCGAACAATCTCAAGAGTAGCGGCGATAGATAACTCAAGTCTATCGGATTCAGTTAGTGGGATATTCTTTTTGCCTTTGATGTTGGTAATCGTATCATTTGCAGTTTTGGATATTTCATCAAAACATCCGTTTTTGAGCAATGAAGCAACAAAATCATCATAGTTTTTCATATCTATAATCTCCTTTCATAGTAGAGAGATTATACCACAAAAAAAGGGAAAGGACGGGGAGTATGAACGAATTAGTTTTTCTCAAAGGCGATGATGCTTTCACAGACAGTTTGGTTATTGCAAACCTAACAAACAATCAGCACCATGCGATAACTCAAATTATAAGAAAGCACAAGGAAAGATTAGAGCGTTTCGGGAATTTACAGTTTTCGCATTTGAAATGCCAAAACCCCAACGGCGGTAGACCATCAAAGATTTATCTACTTAATGAGCCACAAGCGACATTGCTTATAACTTTTCTGCAAAACACGGATGAAGTTGCTGATTTTAAGGCAGAACTCGTCAGACAGTTTTATGAAATGCGGAAGTTCATAGCGGAACGTCATACGGCGGAGTGGATAGAAACCCGGAAGCAAGGCAAGTTGACAAGACGAGCAGAAACAGACGTGATTCAGGAACTTGTCGAATATGCCAAGGAACAGGGAAGCGAACACGCAGATATGCTCTATATGACTTATTCAAAATTGGCAAACGCTATGTGCGGAGTAAAAGGCAGAGATAAAGCAACGGTGCTTCAGTTAAACAACCTTAACATCTTTGAAAACTTGATCTTGCAGATGATAAGAAGCGGCATAGAAGCGGATATGAACTATAAGGACATATACAAGGAATGTAAAAACCGCTGCTTACAAGCGAAACAGATAGCAATGATAGGGGGATAGTCGAATGAGTCAGGACGTAAATCAGATTGTTTTATGCGATCACAAGGAGTGTCCGTATTGTCATTGTGGCGAGTGTGGGAAAGAGATTCTGTATTGGTCAGACGATGAGTGCATAGCACAAAAGGAAGAGTCATGCGAATAACCATCAAAAAAGCTGCTGAAATAATGAATGTTGGTGAACAGCAAGTAAGGGTCATGGTACAGAACGGCAGAATACCTGGGGCATCATGCGGGGGCAGTGATACAAGAAGATCGTATTTTATCACAGACACGCAGATTAAAAGACTAATGGAAGGGGATAACAGGGGATGAAAAAGGTTCAAAATGCGATTTATTGCATAGGAGTAATCATATCAGTATTGGCGGTAGCCGGAGTCGCAGAAGCCATAACAGGACGTGGTGACTACATCATATCTACGGCAATTCTCGGAGTAGGAATAATAATGTGCCTTGTGGGGTACGTCAAATGAAGATTGAACCCATTGTAAACCATACACTTATGGATCGGGTGTTGGAGATCAAGCGAAGTGCTGAAGACACCAACTTTACATTAGAAACAATCGGGATAACCGATTTGTGGAATAAAGCCATAGCAATGACCGAAGAAGAACTGATCGTATGCACGATGGCGGCATTGTATAAATGCCCGGATATGGTTTTTGCGGCAATGGCGAAAGATAGAGCGGAGTTATTAAGAAAGGGGCAGAGAAATGATTAACATGAGGGATAACAGCGAGGTAAAGGAATTTATTGATGCAAAGATCACCTACATCAAGGAACGTATCAACGATGACAAAGCACAGATACAAGACCCGATATTGAGTCAACAGGCAAGAGGTCGGGTAGTCCGGGGTGAATGGGCATTAAAGACCCTAACAGAGATAAAGGAAATGATTATATGAAATGTCCAAGGTGCGGTTCACAGAACTACAAACTGATAGACACACGGCAACGCAAGAGAGGTTACATACGATGGAAAAAATGCCTTGATTGCGGCAAGACGTACACAACGATCGAGTGTCTTTCAAAAAAATCGTTACGTGAGGTAATGGAATGGCAGAAGTAAACGAAATGTATAAGTTTTACTGCGAGAATCAGGACTTTAAAACCTACATTGACAAGTGCGTGAAAACATACGGCAAAGACGTTAACTATATGCTTTCAATGCCGATATCGCAGGAATACTACAAACAATTAAAGGTAAGGGAGAGTGAAAAGAATGGCGTATAGCTTTGATCCTGATATGTCAAAACGCTTTGACGATTGGTTAACAACACCGCCTGATCCTGAAGAATCGGTTTTTAAGTGCGATCATTGCAAAGAACCTTTCTTCCCAAACGATGAATATTACACCATCGAAGGCGAAAATCTTTGCTACGAATGTGCGTTTGAATGGCTTAAATCAATGTGCCATACCGCAGACGAAGATCAGTGTTACGAAGAAGACTAGCCGACACCGGCTTCTCTTATAAAACCTCCTCCGTTTGAAAGCTGTGCTATCTAGGCTATACGGGCGTTTTTAAGGACATAGCATCGGCATTAAGCCGAATAAGAATACGCTAAAGCAGAGAATAAAACACGAATATATAGCGTAATTAAGAATAGCACAGGAAATGAAAACACTTAATGTCGGTGCTATGCCCTTAAAGGGAACGCAACAGATTTAACCATACACCAAAACAGTACACGATAAAAAAGAAAAGGACATAACAATTTACCACAACAAGTTTTAAGGGCATAGTGCTGATATTAAAGCACCAGACAGTACACGGCAATACATTCATATTGAATAAGCCGCTTTAATGTCAGCCTTATGCCGTTAACAGGCAGAAAGTACAAAACAAAATAACGTATTAAAGATCAATTCAGTACAAAAAAAGGAAGGGGGTGAACACATGGAATACGAGATCAAGTGGGCGGTCAAAGGACTACATAAAGGTGATGCACAGAAATGTTACAACGAGTGTCAGACCTTGAATGAAGTCACACCGCAGAGCGTTCTTGAAAAGGCACGAAACGAAAAGACGGAACTTCACAAATGCTTTGAATGGGATGATTCAGTAGCATCTGAAAAGTACCGCCTTATACAAGCAAGACAAATTATACAACATTTCGTGATAATTCACAACGAAGGTGAAGAAACCGAGCAAAAGATACGCTCATATCAGGTCACAACAGAAGCAACGAAGTATGAAAAGACCGAACTGTTTTTACAGAAGCCGGATGAATATGCCGCACTTCTGGAACGTGCAAAGGCGGAACTTGAAGCCTTTAAGAACAGATATAGGACTTTGACAGAACTTGAAAGAATTTTTGCAGAAATCGACTTATTGCTCACATAAGAATAAGCCTTGATAGGTGGATTGTTGGCTATTTGCCAAAGTAAAGGAAACTTGAATAAACAAAACCAAAGCTAATCATAGCAACGGAAACAATAGGACATTAAAAAACACTTTACATCAGATAGTCAGCAATGCGCCTATCAGGGCGAGCAGATTAAACATTAGAGAATAAGAACAAAATGCAGAACACTTTAGCAAACAATCAGCAAAGGAGAACAAAAACATGGCAAAAAAGACAGAAACAATCGTATTGGAGCAGATAAGAAAAGGTAGTTTGATCGTAACAATCGAAGGTATGACAGACCTTCTGTTAAAGGCAATGCCCCGGTCAACAGAGTTAGAGCAGATATTCAAGCAGTCACATCCGAAGGGAACAAAGATTCCTGCAAAGTTCACACAGCCGTATTGCTTGTGGGAAAAACTGATAACTTCTATTCATTGGCAGAATCCTATCACGTTCCATGACGATGATTGGTCGCTCTATACCGAAGATGAATGGAAGGACTACATGAAGAACAACAAGCCTTGCATCTTGGGTAAAGCATTTAAGGATTCATTTAAGGAAACATTTGTTTCGTGCGGATTCAAGGAAACAACGGGCAAGGCAGGAACAGACTTTAACAGGACGGTATCAATATCCGCATTGAACCCCGTAACATTTGTTGAAGCATCTTATGAACAGACGTTGCCGGAAACAAGTGGTTTGAATAGAACAAAGGTTCTTACCGAAACAAATAGATTCAGCGGTTGGAAGTGTGATTTTAAGATCAGTTATCTTGAATCCGCTTTCCCGAAAGAGACACTTATGGAGATCATTTCTTACGCCGGAGAGTTTATCGGTATCGGTGCAAGACGTGGCGAAGGTTATGGAAGATATTGCATAACCAACATGAAAACAGCGGAATAAATAGTTATTGCTGACCTAACAGCTTGACGGGGAAACAAAGAAAAGCAAACTTAATTAAAGTGTAGGAAAGGCAATAAAAGTAAAGAAAAGCACAGCACACTTAAAGGAGAGATTATGAAAGAAAATCAGATAACTCTTAATGAAATCGCAGAGGAACCGATGCAGGAAAAGCAGAAAGTGGAAGAACCAAAGCAGGAACTTGTCGAGATTAACAACATGGATATGGTCGAACAGGGATCATCTATGTTTGGAAATGTTGCGACATTTAAGGAAGCGTATGTAATGGCACAAAATCTGGCAAAAGCAAGCCTTGTACCGCAGTCATATCAGGGAAAGCCCATGGACTGTCTGATAGCGATAGACATAGCAAACCGCATGGGAGTTAGTCCTATGGTGGTTATGCAGAACCTTTGGGTTGTCCGTGGCGTTCCTTCATGGTCGGGTCAGGCTTGCATGGGGATCATTAAGTCATGCGGCAGATACAAGAATGTCAAGTACGTCAAGACAGGAGAAAAAGGGAAGGACACTTGGGGATGCTACATATCGGCTGTTGATGTTGCCACAAATGAAGAATTACACGGTGCGGAAGTCACTATTGAAATGGCAAAAAAGGAAGGTTGGTACGAGAAGAGCGGTAGCAAGTGGAAAACTATGCCGGAACTGATGTTGAGTTATCGCGCGTCGGCTTTCTTTGCCAAGCAGTATTGTCCGAATGAGCTTATGGGATTCAAGGTTGAGGGCGAAGTTGAGGACACGAAGGACGTTACAAAGGCTGTTAATCCGTTTGAGGATAAATAATGGAACTTACAAACGCGAATTATTACACGATTGAAGCAAACATAGAATATTGTTCTGCAAGTCAGTACAAGGACATAATCGGTTATCCCATGAAACCCGGTTGCGAAGAAAGAGCCTTAAAGACAATCAATGGAGAGTATGTACCCGAAGTCACAAAGGCACTTTTGCAAGGGTCTATATTGGATGCCCTATGGGAAAATGACGATCCTGAATACATCCTTGAACGATTCCCGGATTGCGTATCATCTCGTGGAGCGACAAAGGGTCAGTTGAAATCTGAATATCAGGACGTTTTCAGGTGGTATCAGATGTCTTTGAAATCCGAGTTATTTTGTAAGTTTATGTCCGGCGATAAGCAAACGATTATGACAGGTGAGATAGAAGGTTTACCCTTCAAGATCAAGATTGATTCCTTTATACCCGGTGTCGCTATCACGGACTTAAAAACAACACGGACGCTTGATAGAAATTACAGATACTATATTCCCGACAGCGGAGAGCGTTTACCTTTTTACCTTGCCTACGGTTATGACACACAACTTGCGATTTATCGTGAGATTGTAAGGCAGAAAACAGGCGATATGTTGAAGTGTTACTTGGCTTGCGTGGATAAAGAAACACATCCGATATGTGACGTTATTCAGCTAACCGAGAAGATGCTGAATGATGCCCTTGAACGGGTAAAAATGAAGTGTGAAACAATCATCATGCTTAAAAACGGAGAGGTCGAGCCTATAAGGTGTAACCATTCAGAATGTGACTATTGCCGTGACACTCACAAATGCGAGTTGATAAGCAACGAAGAGTTTGAATTGAATGAGCAGGATAAAAACAATGAAGAGCCGAGTTACGGAGTATGAACAATATAGTGTTTTTAGTGGAGTTCCGACAAGTACGCGACATCATTTGCTTTTTGGACGGGGCATAAGAAACTTGGCAGAGCAGGACGGTATATGGATTCCCGTAACAGATGCAGAACACAACATGAGTTCCAAAGGCACGATCAATCAGATACACGGCAATCCGGCAGCGGAGAAGTTATCGAAGATAGCAGGACAATTAGCTTGGGAGCGCAACTACCTGATAAGTCAAATGGCACTTCCGTTTGAGAGTGAGGATGAAGCGTTTGATCGGTTGTCGAGGGAGTGCAGAGAAGCTTTTAGGCGGCGGTATCAAAAATCGTACCTGTGAGCCGATTTAAGACACTTTAGAAGTTAAGGCTAACAATCCCAAGGGCAACACTCAAAACTTGAAATTTGCCCTATCAGAGTTAGTTGCAGAGGGTAACTAGGTCGTAAGACCATAAACATATGCTTGGTATTGTATCACACAATAATCCCGGCTATATGCCGGGAGAAAGGGGGTTACTTTTGGTAGAAGTTGGGGAAGTATGCAAGGAATGTAAGTATTGTTCACGCAGAACGGGAGTATGTGACTATCGGCTTATGACGGGAGCATCAAGGCTAGTAACGAACAACATACGCATTGATCCTAAATTCTGCGACAAGTACGTAAGGGGTGAAAAGGAGTATGACAGACAAAGTTGGTTTGAAGGATTCTTTGCACAAAGTAGTCATAGAAGGGCGGTACTACGGTGATAAGACTTTACCGAGTCTTAACAATTATCTTGCAGAAAAAGGGGAGAGTGAATATGACAAACGAGAATGGCAAGACAAGTCCTACAAACGATTGTACTAGGAAGGTGGTCATTTAGAAATGAATTTGGATGATTTAACAGGTAAGAGATTTGGGGATTTAGTTGTCGTTAAAAGGGAAGGTACTCATGTGACAAACTGTGGTAATGCCCTTGTTACATGGTTGTGCAAGTGTGATTGCGGAAATACAAAAGTAATCACAGGAAAGAGTTTAAAACATAACAAACGAAAGAATTGCGGTTGTAAGCGATATGTTTATGACTTCAACGAAACAAGAGAAGAAGGAAATGCTCTATACATAAAGGTCAAAGATCGTGAGGTGATTATAGACAAAGAAGATATAAATAAAATACTTCCAAACAGAGTATGTATCAATGGTTCAGGATATGCTGTCGTTTATAGAAACAGATTAGTTCATCGGTTAGTTGTAGATTGCCCCGAAGGATATGTCATAGATCATATCAATCATAATACTTTAGATAATCGCAAGAGCAATTTAAGAATTGTAGCACGATCTGAAAATGATATGAATAGGTGCGTAACATCCAATACGGGGGAATATGGGATAAGTCTTTGTAATGACAGATATTATCGGGTAACTGTCGATGATAAATATTGCGGAATAAGAAAAACATTAGAGGAAGCTATCGAACTTCGTAATAAACATCTTTTAGGAACTCGACAGTTAGAACTCAATTATTATCTCAAAGAGGAAGAAAAGAATGGATAAAGAAAAATCCCAAAAGGTTATTATTCGTGGATGCTATCACGGAGAGAAGACATTTCCGAGTTTGAACGGATATTTAGCCGAGACAGGGAAGAATCCAAGAGCCGGAGGAAGGATGAAGAAAGATTATATGTGGGTGTGCATTGAAGCTATAAGGCGATGCCTAAAGGGATGGAAAGTCACAAAACCACCGATAGCAATACACTATGATTTTTACGAACCTAACCACGGACAGAAGCGAGATATAGGCAACATATTAGGTGCGGCAGACAAGTTCTTTGAAGACGCACTTACCGCTTGCAAGGTGATAGGAAATGACAACCCTGATTGGGTGACAGAAATATCAGGAAAGTATCACCAAACAGATTCAGAACCGTATATCGAGATTGAGATTGAAGAAAGGGGTACAGCATGAAGAAGAAAACAACACAGTGCGACAAGATTTTAAAGTTTATGGCAACACACAAGAACGGGATCACCGGCAAACAGGCATATAGGGTGGCACATTCAATGTCACTTCCACAGAGAATATATGACCTGAAGCAGAAGGGTTACGAGATCACCGATCAGTTTGTAAACGAAAAGGGAGAGGACGGGGAAGTTTACAGAGTTAAACAGTATAGGTTGGTGAAATAAATGGCGAGAAAGAGAATGTTCAGGCTTGATGTGTTAGAAACAGATGCCTTTATGGATATGCCACTAACAACACAGGCACTTTACTTTCACTTAAATCTGCGGGCAGACGATGATGGATTCATTGGAAACCCTAATCAGATTGTCCGGCTGATAGGAGCAAGTTCAGATGATTTAAAACTCCTGATAGCTAAAAGATTTGTCTTGGTGTTTGAGGATGGGGTGATTGTCATAAAGCATTGGCGTATGCACAACACTCTATCCGCAAACAGATACAAGGAAACAAACTTCATAGAGGACAAGGCATTACTGAAGCTGAAAGACAACAATGCCTATACATTTGCCGAGGATGGGGAGTCGATTTGTGACGATCATTTGATTGAAATTTCTCAAAGACAAACAAAAGACGAACAAAAGACGAACAAAAGACGAACCCAGAATAGTATAGAAAAGAATAGTATAGAAAAGAATAATAAAGATATAAGGCACAAGTACGGTGAGTATAAACACGTTCTTCTGTCAGACGAGGACATGGAAAAACTCAAAGCTGATTATCAGGACGATGTGATTGATAAGGCTATAACTATTCTTGATGAATATATCGAAACTAGCGGTAGGAAGTATAAAAATCATTACCTTGTCTTAAAAAAATGGACACTTGAACGTGCTATTGAAGAAATTAGAAAGGGAAACAATGGGAAGTCTGAAAGCGGAACTAGAGCAGATGTTGAGTCAGATGAAGATTTACAACGAAGATACGAACAAGTCATGCGACAACTTGAAGAAGACGGAGAAGATGAGTGGGCATGAGTGCGAGTGTCCGATATGTCACGGCACAGGATGGGAGTTACTCAAGAACGATGAAGGACTAGAAGAAGCGATCCCGTGTAGGTGCGGTCTTCGCGAAAAAGAAATCCAAGACAGCAAGCTCCGATTCGCCACGATTCCCGAAACATACAAGGATGTGACTTTAAAGGATTTTACTACTAGGTACTACACCAAGGATAAGACGGGCGGCAAGGCTGTTATAGATGCGGTTAAGTATTGGCTAGATCACATGGACGCAATGACCGAAGCCGGAAAAGGTCTGTACTTTTGGAGCGTGACCAAGGGATGCGGTAAGACGATGATGGCGGCAGCATTAGCAAACGAGCTGATACATAAGCACAAGAAGTACGTCAAGTTTGCAACATCGTTAGATATATTGGACGAGATTAAAGCCACGTACAACAAGGACAGCGAAGACAGCGAAAAGAGCCTACTCGATGATTTGGTAAAAGCAGACTACCTGATAATTGACGATTTTGGAACAGAGAGAGCGAGTGATTGGGCGGGAGAAAAGTTTTATCAGATAGTCAACCGCAGATATATCGACAAAAAGGTTACGTTCTTCACAAGTAACTATGACCTTAAAAACCTTGAATACGATGATCGAATTTCAAACAGAATCAGGGAACGATCCTTTACGGTGCATTTCCCGGAAGAAAGCGTAAGGGAATTAAAGGCAATGATGGATAACAATCTAGTAGGTACAGCATGAAACGAGAAATTAAAACAGAACTGACAATAGATAACCTTGGTAAATGGATGAAGGAAAAGCGAAAGTTTTGGGGATATACGCAAGAGTATTTGGCAAAGAAGACCGGGTTTCATGTAAACACGATCAGGAGATATGAGTCAGACGAGTCTTCACCGACACTAGAGGATGCAGAGGGCATTATCAAGGTTCTAGGCGGTGAGTTGGTAATAAGGGAACAATGACAGAGCAGGAGAGGATAAGGGCAATAGAAAACGCAATACCGAGAAAACCGATTAAGCATGAGTTAGGCGGTGGATATTACTACACTTGTCCGTGGATGAAGTGCAGCAACACGGTACATCCTTGGAATCGGTACTGCTCACAATGTGGACAAAGATTGCGATGGTCGAAAGACGATGATTTGATTGAGATTTTGACGAAAGAGGTACTTGCGAATGGATGAAGAAAGAGTGTGTGGAACGTGCGCATACAACACATTTGACCATGAGTGCAACGAGTTTGTATGTGACAACCCTGAAAGCGAAGGGTACGGATGCGCCACGATGTATAGCGATTGTTGTGAGGAAGGATGGGAAAGTAAGGATGACTAGGAAAAACAAGGCAACGGCAAGAATGATAATGGCAGAGGAAGGGTTCAAGAGGTACGGGATAGTAGACGATGAGCCGGACGTAACCCTTTGGAATAAAGACTTGGAGATCATGTATGAAGACATGGACGGTTATCCGAATAGGTGCATAGCAACATACGTTTGTGAACCCGCAACCAAGAGTTACTTCAGGCGCAAGGGTGACGGGGCAAGGATGTCAAATGTGTTTGCGTTTAAGGAGATTACGGAATGAGCGAAGCTGAAAAGATAATAGGCAGGATCATAGCCTTGGTAGAAGTGGCAGAAGATACAGTAGAGAGAGCCAAGAAAAGCGGTGACAGATATACAGTGGATATGGCAAAAGCCACAGCATACGATCACATAAAAGGGATTCTTGAAGAAGGGAAATACGATACTTGGAACTGATAACACGCTTGGTAATATTCATAGTCTTTTCCGTGGGAGTCTTTAAGTATGCTGACAAGCCAATAAAAGACATACCGTTATGGATGTATCTATGCGTGGCGATAATGCTGATGGTTTGGAAGTGATGATTAGACCGTCCGTAGTAACTATTAACAGATTAAAAATGTCGAAAAACATACCTTGTATCAGCAAAAATGCGGGCGGTCTTTTCATAGATAAGGAGTGATAATGAGTTACATAAGCGATTTTGAACACAGCAATCAGACCGAGGACGATTACAGAGATTATTGCAATGCGGCGGCAAAGGAAAATGCCCGTGATCGGTGGGAACGTGAACATGAGTATGACGATTACGAGGATTATGAGGACGATAACGAATGATTAAGATAGGTGATATAGTCATAAATCCGTGGGTATCAGAAACAAATAGCGGTTACACGATGCGACAAGCTATTGAGTGGATAAACGAACACAGCAACAAGATCATAAGGATTTAAGAGGTTAAACAAATGAAAAAACCCTATGTGGTATCAGAGAAAAACGGCGCGTACTACTGTCACAAGCGCGGATTCCCATACATACCCGTATTCGGAAGTATAGGCGATAAGCGCAAGGCTGATAAGGTCTGCAAGATTATGAATGAAAGCGTGGGAAAGTAAATGGAGATAGATGTTATCAAACAAGGGAATAGCGTAGATGTTTTGAAAACATTCCCTGATGAAAGTATAGATTGTTGCGTAACTTCACCGCCGTACTACGGATTAAGGGATTATGGCACGGGTAGATGGGAAGGTGGAGATCCCGAATGTCCGCACAGAAGGTTATCAAAATATTCCGACAAAATAATCACAGGACATAATCAGGAAGAACTTAAAGGAAATGTCGGGGATGCAATTTATAAGACGGTATGCCCGTTGTGTGGCGCAGTACGGATCGATGAACAGATAGGTTTGGAAGAAACACCCGAAGCATATATACAAAGACTTGTTGATGTATTCCATGAAGTAAAAAGAGTGCTAAAAAAAGATGGTACATTATGGCTAAACATCGGAGATTCTTATTGGGGTAGCGGTAGTCGGGGGTATGACTTCACAGGGAAAATGACCGAGGCGAGCAAATTACAGGCGAACAGTAAAGGCACGATTGATTTAAGCAGAATACCGAAACTCATCGGGAAAACAGCTGATGGAATAAAAAATAAAGACCTTATCGGTATTCCGTGGATGTTGGCGTTTGCATTACGTCAGGATGGATGGTATCTGCGGCAAGACATTATATGGCATAAGCCGAACCCGATGCCGGAAAGTGTAACGGACAGATGCACAAAGTCACATGAATATATATTCCTGCTCTCAAAAAACCCGACCTACTACTTCGATTATGAGGCAATAGAAGAGGCGGCAAACGTGCAAAACGTGTCAGAACACATAAAGTACGGCGGCAACAAGTACGGCGACAATAATTCTGAAAAGTACGCTATTTATAGCGGAAACGAATATAAACCGAAAACTAAAAACTGTAAATATGATGGTCAGCGTCCGAACACAATGCACTTAAATAGAGAAAAAGGACAACAAGATAAAGAATATCTTGTAAGAAGAAAACGTGATGTATGGAGCGTAAATGTTCAACCTACAAAAGAAGCACATTTTGCCACATTCCCTGAAAACCTTGTTAGACCTTGCATTTTGGCAGGATGTAG
>Ga0247611_10000910_pt1 | contig 56453 bp, 42 predicted proteins | sample 177DNAGHGhighgp2_FD_192422 | JGI IMG/M metagenome (GOLD analysis project Ga0247611, IMG submission 192422) | Sheep rumen microbial communities from Palmerston North, Manawatu-Wanganui, New Zealand - 1770 DNA GHGhigh gp2 | ecosystem: Host-associated > Mammals > Digestive system > Stomach > Rumen... | reverse complement strand
ACTCTTCGCTTATATCAAGATGCAGGAGACCAATCCAACAGAATTGTTGAGGCAAATCCATTGAAAGTAGCAAATCTTTGCGAAATGGAAGAAATGGTCGCGCCGTTTCTTCCATTTCTCATCAGATATGCCTACCTTTGCAAACAACTGGAAGTATAATTTCAAATAAAGTAAAAGGTGATTATGAAAAGAATGATGTTATTACTGGCCTTCTGCGGTATGCTGACAGCCGCGATGGCAGACTGGACCTACGGCACAGCCCGTTTTAGTGGTAACCAACCCTCATCCTGCCTGAATCATGGCGGTGTGATGATTTGGTATAACGGCTCTTTGGAGCAGACAGGCATTAGCGGTAACGAGGAAATCTGGCAGGGCACAGGCGACATCTGTGTGGTCTTTCCCAAGAACTACAACGGTCGCCAGATGCGCTTCCTCTCTTCAGGCGGCACTGTCCAGATCCAGACATTGAAATAATTATTGTTAAAATACAGCCCACATTGAATGTCGTTTGCTAAATTATTCTTATCTTTGCAATATCGTTCTGTAATGGGCGATAAACATTGAAGGAAGCGTTTAGCTTTCATCTGTACCGAAAAGTCTGGTAAACTTTAAAGTAAAGCAGATGTAGAGTGAACACGTTCCCTCCTTGGTAGGAATATTGCCTGTGCAGCTATTCATGGCTCACACTCTAAATATCCTCCAAGGGTGTGAGCTGTTTCTTTTATTTCTTTTCAGGTTTTACCAGAGCCTTCGGTAGGGTACGAAGGGCTCTTATTGTATTGGTCATAGAGTAGATAATTAAATGCGATTGAATATGAAAAAACCGATATTACTATTAGTAGTCATTTGGGCTTTCTCCTATGGACTTCACTTATTTAGGTCATGGTATACTAAAATTGATGAAGGAACCATCTCCCATGAGGAATTTGTTGATTTGAATCTGCCATCTGGCACGTTATGGGCATCTAAAAATATAGGTGCAAATGCGCCAGAAAATGATGGGAATTTTTACGCATGGGGAGAATGTGAAGTTAAAGATAATTATTATCAGGTGAATTACCAATTTTATTCTGGTGAGACACTACCCGATCGTCCAAACTATTATAATGAAGAAACGATAAAAGTTGTTGATATCGGAACAAATATTCAAGGTACAAAATATGACGTTGCCTCAGTAATTTTAGGCGGCAATAGTTGTATGCCTTCAGAAGAAAATCTTATCGAGTTGGTAAAAGAGTGTTCATGGAAAGATGGGAAATTAAATGGAATACGTGGCTATAAAATAACAGGAAAAAATGGAAAATCCATTTTTCTGCCTTATTCTTATTATTGGTCTTCAAACTTAGATAGTAATGATATACTTATGTCTCTAGCTTTGAGAGCTATTGAAGATGAAGAAGTTAAAACCGTTGGTGTTGGAAGACGCTTTGGGTTAAATGTGAGGGCAATTTGTAAGCAATAATAACTCCTATTATAGATTCATCAATATGGATAAAATACGTATTATACAGCCGTATCGTTTGTGGAGGAGGCTTTTCTCTGCTTTAGGACGTAGAAAATATTATATACTATTAGCTCTGGGTATTACTTTCTTTATGATTGTAAAACTTCTACGCGAATCTTCGGATGTGTTTCCTCATATCTTTTTGGGGGGGTTGTTATTAATAATTTTTTTATTTACGATATTTAATCCCTTTCATCGTTATTATAAACCAAGATCTTGGATACATTCATTTGATTCTAATAAATTGAGGTTGTATCTTTATGAATATTATGGTGTAGTGTCTGTTATGGTAGGTTATATTATGGGCTTAATATTGTGGTATTTGGGTCTTTCTATTTACAATGAGCCGTTTTCAGATGATGATTGGCTTGTTCCTCCTATATTTGCATCAATGATGGGTGGCATAGCTATTATTTTTGGATTTGCATCAGGTATTAAATATGAAAAAATACGAGCAGAGAATCATCAAGATGTTGATTATAATGTGAAAGTTGATTTGAGTGATTTGTATGGGATAAATGACAAGCTCTTATTGTGTTATCAGAATTTTAAATTTGATCAAAAACATCTTAATGCTGGTAATTATTTACTTGGCCTGTCTGCAAAGTCATTCTATTTTGTAATGAAACAGGAAAATACCGAGAAATATGTCGTAAATTTTAAAGATCTTACAGCGATAGGAAGTTTATCGATGTATGGTTATAGTCTGCTTCATTTTGAATCTAAGAATCAATTAGAGATAGACATACTCATGGAACAAGATGCTTCTTTAGCAGTAAATTGTGCAGCTCTTATGCAAAAGATGTGGAAGACGTTAGATTTCTTTATTATAAATAATGAAAATGACTCCATTGGAAATAGTAAATCACGACGGAGAATATCAATAACAGATGATAAGGGCGAGACACATTCAGAAAATACGGAATCATCCTCGATAGGAAATAGAATTATAGATATATCTTATTCTGAGGGTGTGGTTTCAGAGATTAAAGCGGCACCTCTAATAGAATCTAATAGAGTTATAGAGATTTAATAAAAGTTATTATGTCACATTGCTCGAAATACCCTTTCACCTTTTCGGATGAAGAGACCGTTGTACGTGCTTTTAGACGTATGGGAGTAGAAACTTCTTATGATATTATTGCATCGTACAATAATGAACTTGCAAAAAAATTAAGCAAATATATTCCTGGATTAGAAACTAAATCAGCCAAGGCGATTTGTGGAAATAAGGATGGAATCAATATGTTTGCATGTAAGATTGAAGATAACAGGTTTGAACTAATATGTGAACATCCACATATTACAGATATAGTGGCAGAAAGAATGAATGAACTTCAGTCAGAGTTTTATGAGGCATATATTGACTCTGCTATCAACCAAATGGTTCGTAAAATTGAGAATACAGGATTACCAACTAAAATTGAAAAGGAAGGAAATCAACGAATCGTATTATTCGGACCAGCATACGAATATTCAGTAATTGTCTCATTTGACGGAAATTCTATTCAAGAAGAAGTTTCAGGAGTTAAAGGAGATTTTTGTTTGTCATTGACGGAAGAATTAGAAAATCTTTTGTCTCACCCCAATGTAGATATAGAGACTACATATAAAGAATGTTTTCAAGTTCAAGTTGAAGATAAATCACTTCAAGTATTAAAGTTAGAATTCCAATGAAAATCCCAATACACCACATATGTCATTCTATGGCAAATGGCCCAGGATATAGATTAGTGATATGGGTTCAGGGTTGCAAATTCAAATGTAAGAACTGCTTTAATCCGGATACTCACGACTTTAACAGAGGGATTCTGTATGACATTGACAGTTTGGTACGCATGTCATGTGATGTTAAATCGATAGATGGAATAACTCTATCTGGAGGAGAACCTCTTGAATATGTTGACCAATTACTGGATTTAATAGGAAAAATAGATTCTCATTTAACTACGATATTATATTCTGGATATACTTTAGATGAAGTTTTACAAGACAAGAAAAAGAAAGAATTGATAAAGAAAGTAGATTTATCTATTTTGGGGAGGTATAATGACGGTCTCTCTCATCCTTATGAAGGAAAAGCGTTCGTACGTTCTACAAATAGAATTAGTATGGACTATTTTACAGTCCCTTCAAGAATAGAATATATATTGGAAGGAAAATCAATAACTAAATCTGGTATATTTTTAAAATCATAATTATGAATACAGATCAACAGTTAAAGAATTACATTAAAGCACGTTATGCTCTACTCGTGATCGAGTCATATGAGGAAGAAAGAGTTGTAAATGAGATCGCAAAGGTCGCAAAAGAATTGAACCAAACTGTATATGTTTGGAATTCAACGGATGGGGTTATGCTAAATGGGGTTGTTGTTGGCGAGAAGACCTTTGATCTTAAGCTTGCAATAGATTATTGTGAATCACTGGCCAAAGAACCTAATAGTAGAAACTTGTTCGTGTTTTGTGATGCGCACAATTATCTAGATTCGAAGTCTAACCCAATATATAGACGTCGGCTAAAAGATTTTTTAATGAATATAAGACGTAAGGGCTATATAAGTAACTGTATCATTGTGTCACCTTCTTTTGAGATTAGCAATGATTTACAAAAGGAAGTTACAATTCTCGACTTTCCATTACCGGACAGAAATGAGGTGAAGGAGATTATTAACTCTTTCATTAGAACTTATGGGAGCATTCCAAATGTTAAGACAAATGTAGATAATAACACTTTGGAAAACCTTATTGATGCTTCTATTGGTCTGACGAAGTTGGAAATAGAAAACTGTTTGTCTCGAATTATTGTTTCAGAAAAGAGGATAGATAAGACAATCATTAGGAGTATCTTAGAAGAGAAAAAGCAAATAATACGAAAAACAGGAATCCTTGAATTCGTAGAGTCAAATCTGAATCTTGAAGATGTTGGTGGACTTGAGAACCTAAAAAGATGGTTACACAACAGGAAGTGTTGTTTTGAAAATGATGCAAAGCAATTTGGCATTAGGGCTCCCAAAGGCGTTCTTCTTACAGGTATACCAGGATGCGGAAAGTCTTTGACTGCAAAATGTATCTCAACTGCATGGAGTATGCCTTTGTTGCGTCTTGATATGGGAAAGATATTCCAAGGATTAGTTGGATCATCTGAGTCAAACATCAGACTCGCTTTGAAAACTGCTGAAGCTATTTCTCCTTCAATCTTATGGATTGATGAAATCGAGAAGGGCTTGTCTGGTGCCTCTGGTGGTGGTGGTGACGGTGGTACATCTGTACGTGTGTTTGGCACTCTATTGACATGGATGCAGGAGAAAACATCACCGGTTTTTGTATTTGCTACAGCGAATAACATCAATAGTCTGCCCCCAGAGTTGCTACGCAAAGGACGATTCGATGAAATATTCTTTGTTGATTTTCCATCATCAGAGGAACGTAAGAAGATTTTGGAGATTCATATATCAAAGTTAGGTAGAAATAAGTCAGATTTTGATCTTGATAGACTTGCCAAGTTGAGTGGCGAGAGTCAATTTGGAAAAGACGTTGTTCTTGCTGGTGCAGAATTGGAGGCGTGGGTGTCAGATGCATTAATTCAAGCTTTTTCTCGTCGTATTGAGGGAGAGCAGAACGCAGATCTTTCAATGAAAGACTTTGAGGCAACAATCAAGCGCGTTGTGCCAATGGGCCAAATGCGTAAAGATGAATTCATGAAGATCCGTGAATGGGCTAATGAGAATGCTGTTAGTGCATCGCTAAGTCATAATACATCTAACGGTTTTGTACAGAGTGAAGAGTTTATTGGTGGAAGAAAATTGGATTTCTAAATTATGGAAAAGAATTTTAAGTACATAGAAAAAATAGACACATTTGAGAATGAGTCTGAATATGTGAAGAAATGTTTTACTGCTATGAGAATGTTGGCAGCAAATTCAAATCTTGTTGTAAATACTCTAGACGAGAACTCTCCTATATTGGAAAGGAACTATATCTTGTCAATGGTTTACAATATGGGTAAGGCAGATTACCTTTGTGAAGATAATATATTTAAATTCGATGCCACTTCGTATTTTGTTGGTGGTGAAACGATAAAACGTATCTCACCAAATGACATGAAAATGGAAAAGACTAGAAAAGCTCTCAAATTTTCTTTAAAAGACAATAAAATTGAGGCCATTCCAGATTTGGTAATCCATAATAGCCACAATCCTAAATCGGGGGACTCAGAAGAAGGTCAATTCTTGGTACTAGAAGCAAAAACAACAAGACGACTTGGAGAACATTATTACATGAGAGATATTTTTAAGTTGAATCTGTATTTGTCAAGATTGCATTTCCAAAATGCTATAAGTCTTGTGATTAACAAGCCAGCAAAAATAATTGATGATTGTATTGGGACTTACAATCAGAAAGATTATTATTGGTTTAGCGAGGCAAAAAGCAAACTGCGCATATTTATTCAAGAAAATGATGTTCCTGAAATGTATAAACTAAAATGAGATTCTTTTATAAGATAGGCAATGTATTCCTTGAGGGTAATTCGTTCTCTGATTTATTTCAATATTGCTTGGGACGAATTTTAGCATACATTATTGTAATCGGGCTTGCTCTATTAGGGCTATATTGGCTCGGATCATGACTCATATGTGGATAAGGATATATTTCATATTAGTTGTTTTATGGGCATCACAGATTTGTGGTGCCCAGTCATTATATGATGGTTCGAACATGCTCATCGGCAGGATAGAGTCCGATGGCCTCGTGCGTGACCAGGCAAACATGATGATTGGGAAGATTGGCTCTGATGGTACCATTTTGAATCGGAACTACATGACTGTGGGGAAAATAGATAAAGACGGTACCATCAGAGACCGCTCGAACATGAAGATAGGGGAGGTGGATGGCGTCGGAGAAATAAAGGAAAGAAACAATATGCTGATAGGGCGAGTAAAGACAGACGGAACGGTAGTTGACCGTCATAACATGACAGTCGGCTATGCCAAGGGCTTACCTGCGGCCTATGCAGCGGTATTTTACTTTTTCAAACTGTTTGAATGAAAGGAAGATAGGTAGCTTGCGACGACTGAAAATTATGCCGGAGGACTACAATTCGCCCGTTGACCCGTTTGGGACGGACAGGATGACGGACGCGCTGAAGGCGTTTTGCAGGGAGCAGGGGATGGATGCACCTGAGTTTTGGATCATCAATCCGGATAGGTATATTGATTCAGAGGGTGGTTGTCTCATGCCTTACGCTGCTGTGCTTCATCTGTCTGGGAAGGATCGCTGGGAGGAGTTCGAGGCGAGCGCAATTTTCCTGCTGACGGATTTCTCTGAAAGGGAGAATCGCGAGATGGAGCGATCGAAACTGGAAATCGCATTCAGGGATCTTGGTGAGTCTGTTGTGCTGACGACAAGGGTGCCTGAGGGGCCGAGTCGGCAGAGGAACAATCTCGATTTCTACAGGAGCGTGGGAATGACAAGGATGCCTGTCACTTGGGAGGACGAGGCTCAGCGCGAGTATGAGGTCTATGTGAAAGGCCAACTGGACATGGGGCCGTTTGCGAACCTGATGGAGCGGATGGAGTATATAGGAAAGGCTACGGGTGCTCTGCTCGGGAATGAGGAAATTGTATATAGAGTTTATGATTGAGGATGAAAGATTGTGGCTGGATAATAAAAAACATTTAGGGATTTCCCTCGATAGAGTAGGGGAAATCCTTTTCTTTTGTTGTCGGAAAGTACTACTTTTGCAACGTGAACTTAATACTTGACGCTTATGAAAAGAATGATGATTGCCCTGATGAGTCTCGTGCTCACGTTGCCAGCCCTCGCCCAGTATGGCAGACCCCGTTATTATAGCCGCCCGCCAGTGGTGCATAGTCCTCACCGCACTTATACTGACGTGTACTACGGGCTTCGTATCGGTGCGGCCTTTGCGACGGTGAACTCTGACGACCGTTATCTCGACGGCGGATCGATGAAGACGGGACTCGATGTGGGTGCCGTAGTGGGATTCCAGGTGGCCTACCGTTCTCCGGTGTATTTCGAGACGGGTCTTTCGTATATAGAAAAAGGTGGAAAGGGACACTATGAAGGGGCGAAGTTCTCGTACAGCCTCGACTATCTGCAGGTGCCGCTGGTGATGAAGTATATGATTGACGTGGACCGTATGTTCAGCATCCAGCCGTATGTCGGCGGTTACCTGGCTTTAGGTGTCGCCGGGAAGATCAAGGACTTCGGCCACCGTCAGGCCTATAGTTCTTTCGACAGTAAAGAAGGGTTCCAGCGCTTCGATGGCGGTATCCGGATCGGCTGTGGCATCCAGTATGACTTCGTCTATGCGGAGTTGGGCTATGACTTCGGCCTGTCGAATATCTCGCACGACTATTTCGACACCTCCCGTACCGGTGCCCTCTTTGCCACTGTAGGCTTTAACTTCTGAGCGCACCGTTGACGATGAAAAAAACAGGGGCGGCACATCGGTGTCGCCCCCTATAATAATAAATAAGGTGTGGTTTACTTCTTCTTCAGCAGGTCGCGGATCTCAGCAAGCAGTTCCTCCTGGGTGGGGCCTTTGGGTGCCTCGGGCTCTGCGGGCTTGGGCTCCTCCTTCTTGCGGTTCAGTTTGTTGATGCCCTTCAGCATCAGGAAAATACAGAAGGCAACAATCAGGAAGTCGACGATGTTCTGGATGAACTGTCCGTAGGCGAAGACGGCTGCTCCAGCCTCCTTGGCGGCGGCGAGTGTCTTGAAGTCACCGTCACCGAGCGTGACGAACATGTCGGTGAAACTGACGCCACCGGTCATCTTGCCGATGAGTGGCATGAGCACATCGTCGACGAGTGAACTGACGATCTTACCGAAGGCACCGCCGATGATGACACCGACTGCCATGTCCATGACGTTTCCCTTCATGGCGAACTCTTTGAATTCTTTAATAAATCCCATAGTCTTTTAAATTTTTAATGTTACTATTTTAATGGTGAATTGTAATCTTCGTTTTGCAATCTCCGACTTATCATCTTCGATTTATAGACTTTTCACTTTTCAGTTTTCACTTTTCACTTTAATTTAGAATGAAATCGAGTGCAAATATAGGAATTTTTTCGTAACTTTGCATCCGAAAAAGGAAAAAAATACCGAAATGGTATAAAAAATAGACATTTTTTTAGGTATAACCCATTTAAATAACAAAGTAAAATGACAAAAGTAGCTATTAACGGCTTTGGCCGTATTGGTCGCCTCGCTTTCCGTCAGATGTTCGAGGCTGAAGGTTATGAAGTAGTAGCAATCAACGATTTGACAAGCCCGAAGATGCTTGCTCACTTGCTGAAGTACGATACCGCTCAGGGTGGTTTCTGCGGCAAGATCGGTGAGAACAAGCACACTGTTGAGTGCACCGACAACTCTATCATCGTCGACGGTAAGGAGATTACCATCTATGCTATTCCCAACGCTGCCGAGCTGCCTTGGGGTAAGTTGGACGTTGACGTTGTGCTGGAGTGCACAGGTTTCTATACTTCTAAGGAGAAGGCTTCTGCTCACATCAAGGCTGGTGCCAAGAAGGTTGTGATCTCTGCTCCTGCCGGCAACGACCTGCCCACCATCGTTTACAATGTGAACCACAAGACTCTGACTCCCGCCGACACAGTGATCTCTGCTGCTTCTTGCACCACCAACTGTCTGGCTCCTATGACGAAGGCTCTGAACGACTTCGCTGCTATCCAGAGCGGTATCATGACAACTGTTCACGCTTACACTGGCGACCAGATGATTCTCGACGGTCCTCAGCGCAAGGGTGATGTTCAGCGTGCACGTGCCGGTGCCCAGAACATCGTTCCTAACTCAACTGGTGCTGCCAAGGCTATCGGTCTGGTTATCCCCGAACTGAATGGCAAACTGATCGGTGCTGCTCAGCGCGTTCCGACTCCCACAGGTTCTACCACTATCCTGCACGCTGTTGTCAAGGGTGAGGTGACTGTTGAGGGTATCAACGCTGCCATGAAGGCTGCTGCCAACGAGTCATTCGGCTACACAGAGGAGAAACTCGTTTCTAGCGACATCATCGGTATGAAGTTCGGTTCACTGTTCGATGCTAACCAGACCATGGTTTCTAAGATCGGTGACGGTAACTCTCTCGTTCAGGTTGTGGCTTGGTACGACAATGAGAACTCTTACACTTCTCAGATGGTTCGCACCATTAAGTACCTCGCTGAACTCAAATAAGAGTCACTGATTACATAGGTAATCGCAGATAACTTAGGCCGTTCGACATTGTCGGACGGCTTTTTTTTGTGAAAAAGTTTGTTTTATTGTCTATTTCTTCGTATATTTGCAGCAGAAAACAAATAATATAAATCATTATTAACTTAACCAATTAAGATTATGGCTTATCAAGAAGTGACAACAACGGGGTATGGAACCCGAGTAGGAAATTCATTCAAGGCTATCGGAAGCGGATTCCTGATGTTTGTGTTGGGAACTGCACTGCTGTGGTGGAACGAAGGTCGTGCCGTGAAGACAGAGAAGATGCTCGACGAGGCAGGCAATGCCTACGTGGAGATGGAGAATCCTAACAAGAAAGACGCTTCGCTCGAAGGTGAACTTATCTGTGGTACCGCTATGGCTACGACAGAAGACTCACTCTCGGATGCTCAGTTCGGCATTGGTGCGAAGGCTATTTCCATCCGTCGCTCGGTAGAGTATTACCAGTGGGTAGAGCATGAGCAGACGAAGAGTGAAGACAAACTCGGTGGAAAGCAAGTGACGACGACTACCTATACCTATAGTAAGGAGTGGACAAGTCGTCCTGTGGAGTCAGCCCAGTTCCACGACCCTGCCTATCAGAATAAGAATATGGTTCTCACTACCATCGAAGACGATGAGAAGTGGGCCGAGAATGTTTCATGGGGTGCCTATACGCTTACAGAGAGCCTGATCCATCGCATTTCCTCCCGTGAGGGTATGGAACTGGCCTTGGCAGAGGACTTGCTGACGCAGTTGGACAAGACTACTCAGGCAGCCTACGAGCGTTTCTATGGTGTGCAGAAGAGTACGAAGCAACCCACCCAGCAGCCTGCACAACAGCAGACGGCCATCCCAGACTCGGTGTTGGCTTTGCTGCCCGATTCTGTCAAGGCTGCACTCGACTCGCTGAAGGCTGTGAATGATTCCATCAATAAGCAGATGGAGAATGCCGTGAACAAGAAGGACCTGGAATATGTTCATCAGGCCAGCAACGTGCTTTACTTCGGTCGTGTGCCCGGTTCTCCCGAAGTGGGCGATGTCCGTGTGTCGTTTGAGAAGGTCGTACCTGCTAAGGTGACGGTGATGGCCGTTGTCGAAGGAGACAGTTTCAAACCCTACAAGGCTAAGAACGGCAAGCGCTTCCAGACACTTGTGATGGGCAAGAAGTCTGGTGATGAGATTATTGATTCTGCTAAATCTGCCAACAATACGTGGTTGTGGATTCTGCGCATTGTTGGCATCATGATGGTCATCGGCGGTCTGAAAGGCATCTTCGGCTTCCTCGAGACCATCCTCAAGGTGGTGCCCTTCATCGCTGGTATCTTCGGCTGGGGTGTCGGTGTGATCTGCACCGTCATCGGCATTGCGTGGTCGCTAATCGTTATTGCTGTCGCCTGGCTGTTCTATCGCCCGCTGCTCGGAATCAGTCTGCTGGTGCTGGCAGGTTTCCTCATCTGGGTATTCGCCTTTAAGGGCAAGGATAAATTGAAGGAACTGGCTTCTAAACATGCATCGAAGCGTGAGCCGCAACTGGTACAAAATTCAGATAACGTATGAAAATATCGAGAATCATGATGGTCTGCCTGCTGGCATTAGGTTGTCAGCAGGCAGACGCTCAGTTCGGTAATCTACTGAACCGGGTAGGATACTCGGCCAGACAGAGTCTTGAGAATGCCGCTGTCAGAGGGGCTGAAGACGCTGGCCGGAAGGCAGTAAAGTCTGCTAAGGAACGGGCGAAGAAGGCGAAGAAGGACAAGGCCGATGCCTTGACTTGGAGTTATGGCGACCATACCTACACGATGAAAGGCAATCTGACGGCTGACAAGTATAAAAAAGACGGTTATGGTGAGGTGACTTTTACCAATATCCCTTCAGACTATGATGAGTTTGAGGCTCTCTATTCAGAGTTCCTGGGTCGTACTCCTCATGGTACGGCGGCCATGATACCTATGGCGATGGAGATGTATGCCCGTGACCGTGAGACCGGGAAAAGATGTATTGAACTTCTCTGCTATCCCAGCAACGTGAATTCTGTCATCTCACGTCTGAAAGATAAGTTTGGTGCTGCCCCCAACGACAGTTATGGGCAGCGTTACCTGCCCGCTGCCGTGCTGAAAGGTGCGACAGCCTCCAATGGCTATCGTCCGCAACACCCCTATACGGTGGAGATGGATGCCAGCGTGAACAAACATCAGGAACTGCAGATTGTTGGCAGTGGCACCGTGATGTATATATATATAATAGGTGGAGGCTGGGATACCCACCAGCGTCAGGTTGAGATCATCCGTGAGCCTGGCCATGAGCAGTATCAAGTGTTCAACTGTCCGTCGCTCTATGTCGGATGCCGCCAGATTCAGGGCACTTGGGAAGGACTGGAGTAAATAAGGAGTTGATAATTGTAATATACAATGATGATTACCAATGTGCATAGGAGACTTCTGACAGGTTTGACGACTGTCTTTTGCTTGTTATTTGCAAGCACGGCACTGGCTCAGGCTATCCGCAATGGTCAGAAGTTCTGGGACGGATCAGTACTGTATACTGCCAAGGTCACTGACAATGGCACGGTTATGATGAGTGGCATTGGACAGCATGAGGGGGGCTTCAGGTTTCAACTTTCGAAAGACTACTCCAAAGAAGAACGCTATTGTCTCTCGGCAGATGCCCCTGATGCCATACTCCCTGTTCGTGGGGAGTTGGGCTGGACGGTAGACTACATCCGCCAGCAGGGCATGAATTTCCTTGCTATCCGTAAGCCCAACGGTGACGTGTGCCATACGCTGGTACTGACTCCCGACAATTTACAGAACTGTATAGCCCAGGAGAAGTTCGCAGAGGAACAGCCCGTCAGTGATATCATTACCGGCATGTTGCTAAACACAACCTACCTGAGTCGTATCCCCAGGCTTCGTTTGCGGCTGATGCGTAATGAGATCCTGGCACGTCACGGATGGACCTTCCAGTCACAGGACCTGAAAGACCTCTTTGAGTCGCAACCTTGGTATCATCCTGTGGCTGATAACAACAGCATCAAACTCAACATTATCGAGCAGACAAACATTCAACTTATCAAAAGTGAGGAAGGGTTGTCTGACGAGGTCCGTGGCTATGTGCCAAAGGCCGAGGACTTCCCCGGTGGATTGGCTGATGACGGACGTGGTCCGGATGAAATAGAAGAAAACGACCATCTGGACGATGGCGATGCCCCTATTGATCCCCATAGTCAGGGTACGGTGGTACAATATGACGGCGAACAGTATATCCGCGTCACTACCGCTGAGCAGTTTGTCAACTCTATCATCTCGGGTATTAACATCCTTGTAGCCAAGGATACGGAGATTAACCTGACACCGCTGCTCGATGATGCGAGTAAGTGGAATACCCATTGGCACCTTTGGTGTCCGGAGGGAGGAACTAACGTAGGTGAGGGACAGGCAATCTTCAGCGAGGAGGTCTTCGACGGGCGGCAGTTGACTATTGCAAACTATAAGCAGATTGTCATCCGGGGTGAAGGTAACTCACGTATTGTTGTTGAGCCACGTTATGCTTTTTCACTGAATTTCAAGAACTGTGAGCAGATATACATCCAAAACCTGACCATCGGCCACACTGAGGGCGGTAACTGTCTGGGCGGAGTCATCGGCGTGCAAGGTGGTTGGCGTATCAATATCAATAACTGTGACCTCTATGGCTGTGGTACCTACGGACTGGAACTCAATAATACTCGTGACTTCTCGATGTATGATTCCAACATCCATGACTGTACATACGGTATTATGTTACTGCATGATGTGGAATTCGCAAAGTTTGAGCGTTGTGACTTTTTCCATAACCGTGAGTTTACATTGATAGATGGACATAACTCAAATTTGACATTCTACGGCTGTCGTTTCTATGCCAACAGTGGTGACTCTCCGCTATTCGGCTTGGACAAGGAGTTCTATATGGCAGACTGTGAGGTATACCATCCTACAGAGAACCTTGGTGCTATCCATCTGGCCGATCAGTCTGGTGCCAAGAACTTGTTCTCGGAGAATCCCCTTACCCCCAATATCAAACCTCGCGGAATAGGACCGAAATAATAAAAAGATTAAGAAATATGGAGGCAAACGACTTCAAAGTATGGATTGGAAAGGTGTTCAAAGGCTGTGGATGCCTGTCCATCGGATTTGTAGTGTTGTTAGTTGTGGTGGCTATCTTTGTCGATGACGAGGAGACTACCGATACGACGGATGAAACGGCTCAGAAAACGGAGCAGACGGTGACTGAGAAGAAAGACTCCGTCATCGTAAATGAACCGTTGGAGGGTGACCCCTATCAGGAACTTGACGACTTGATAGGTCTGGGTTCAGTTAAGAAAGAAGTACGTTCATTAGCCAATTTCGTAAAGTTGCAGAAGCAGCGTGAAGCGCAGGGACTGAAGACGGCGAGGGTGTCTTATCATCTGGTGTTCTACGGCTCACCGGGTACTGGTAAGACTACCGTGGCTCGTATCGTGGGTCGTATTTATAAGGATCTTGGCGTGTTGAAGAAAGGACATACGGTGGAAACAGACCGTGCCGGACTGGTGGGTGAATATATCGGTATGACGGGTCCGAAGACAGATACCGTTATTTCGAAAGCCCTTGATGGCGTGCTGTTTATCGATGAAGCCTATTCGCTCGTTCCTGAAGACGGTGGTGGCAAGGACTATGGTCAGGAGGCCATCGCCACCATTCTGAAACGTATGGAGGACTACCGTGATCGTCTTGTCGTAATCGTTGCTGGTTACAAGGATGAGATGCAGCGTTTTATTGATTCGAACCCTGGTCTTCAGTCACGTTTCAACCGTTATATCGACTTCCCAGACTATTCGGCTCAGGAACTGACCGATATATTCAAGATGTATATGCGTAAAAACCAATATACGATGGATGGTGATGCCGAGGCTTATCTGAAGACGCGGTTGGAAATTGCCATCGAGAAGAAAGATCGTAATTTCGGTAATGCCCGTTTTGCCCGTAACGTCTTTGAAAAGAGTATTCAGGCACAGGCGAACCGTTTGGCTGGAAAGTCAAACCTGTCAAAGGCTGAACTCTCTGAATTGACCATGGATGATTTGAAGGAGGGCTTTGCGTCGAATACAAATATCAGGAAGTAACCTCAGACATAAGCATATGAAAAGACTGGCAATGAAGAAGTTTCTCTTTCTCGCAGTAGTCGGCCTGTTCTGGTCGGCCTGTGGCAGTAAGACAAATGGGGAAGCCTCGGATACGGACACAACCAGTGTTCAGGAGGTTCCCGATACGCTGAACACCGTGGAAGCCGTGGTTAAGCAGGTAGATGCGGTCTACGACTATCTGGATGAGATGCATCAGCACTACAAAGAAGGCATGCCATCGCTCGACGAACGCTTTGGTACTAAAGAGTGGCAACAGGTAATCAGCGAGGTCCGAATGATCGACAGGGAGTGTGAGTGCGGGGGATTCTTCGACTTCGGTGATCAGGGGCCACTTGATCCTTGGACTTATGACTGTTACGAGGGGCGTGTCAGTGCTGATAGCATTGAAACAAAGATTCTGCCTAACGGTACGGCAGAGGTGAAATTCCTGGTGAAGGATGCTGTTACGATCAAGGGTATTCCCATTCGCTGGTTGATGCGTGTTGAAGACGGTCAGTGGCGAGTGGCTAATATCTTCTTTGAACAAGATGATAATCTTGATCTGCTGATGAGTATGCGGGCCTATGCCGATGACGGGAAGTTCAACAAGAGTTTCGATATCGCGAAATATCTTCCTGCCATGAAGGAACAGGCCGCGAAGACATACGACCGTGAGCCTGGCGACATCTTCTTTAACTATTACGGTCTGATAGATGTCGATCGTGACGGACTGCCTGAAGTCTATGTCAAAAGTACGGAGCAAAACTATACGGTCATCTATTCCATGGCCGATGACAAGCCTCTGTTGCTGGCCAATTCCTTTGGGGCAATGGAAGTCTATTTCTTTGAGCATGGCGTGGGGACCATGGGAGGCTGTGGTACTGGTTGCATGATGTCTGATTGTACGATTCTAAAAGATAGCAAACCGCAGGCCAGGATTCGGAATGTAGATGAGTATGATATGGAGGGCAAACAGGTTGGACGAACAATTACCAAGGATGGCGAGTCCGTCGCTGCAGAGGAATATGACAGGCTTTGGAGTCTGCTCGGTGAGCAACTCGACATCTTCCCGCTGATGCATGAGATAGAGATAGAAACGCAAGAAAAACCTAACCTTTCCGACTATGCAGAATAAAGTGCTCAGATCTTTCATGCAGTTGGCCTTAGTCTTGTGTGTACTTGGCCTTCAGGCTCAGACAATCAAGGACGGTTCCCGCTGGTGGGACGGAGGACGACTCTATACCGCTCAAGTCGATGCGTCTGGTATGGTCAAAATGAATGGCGAGAGCGAAGACATGGGAGGAGACCGTTTCCTTCTGAAACCAGTGGTTGGCAAGAATGGATGCTACACTATTGCAGCAGACAATAAATACGGTTGGATTTTTATCCGAGGCGAGGTAGGTTGGCGCGTGGACTATGTGCAGCAGGAGAACCTGAATTTCCTCGCAGTCCGCAATCCCAATGGCGATTGTGTCTATACGATGATACTGACACCAGACAATTTGAAAAACTGTGTGGCCCAGCAGAGAATTGCTGAGGAGCGTGAGGTGAGTTGGATGCTCCAGAACCAGTTGCTGAATGTTGCTTATCTGGGACGTTTCTCCAAACCTCAACTTCGATTGCTGCGCAATGAGATCCTGGCACGTCATGGTTGGCGTTTCCAGTCGAAGGATCTGCAGCAGCATTTCGGCAGCCAGTCGTGGTATACTCCCGTGGCTGATAATAACACCATCAAGTTGAGTCTGTTAGAACTGACTAACTTGCAGTTGCTGAAGAGCGAGGAGGCCGTCGAAGATGAGAACCGGGTACGTTATGAGAATATCGAGACTGCCCCCAAGATGGCGGAGGTGGTCGATGGTGTCATCACGGTCACGACCGAAGAACAATTGATCAATGCCCTCGGCAACGACCGCACGATTCAGATTGGTGCCAATGTCCATCTGAATCTGTCGAGGATTCTTGGACAAGAGAACAAGTTTTCCGGTGTTGCCGGACGTGGCTGGGTGACGGTGGTCAAGCGTGGTGGGAGTGAGCCTGTTATTATCAGTGAGTTCTGTACTGATGGACAACAACTCACACTGAAGAACTTCCGGCGTCTGACCATCCGTGGTGAGCGAAATGCCAGCATCGAGGTTGATCCCCGCTATGCCTTCTGTCTGAACTATATTGATTGTGTGGAGTGCAAGGTGGAGAACCTGACTATCGGTCATACCGAGGGCGGCTATTGTGATGGGGGCGTCATCGGTGTTGAGGGTGGCAGCGATAATCAAATCACGGATTGCGACCTCTATGGTTGCGGAACATACGGTATTGTAGCCCGTGAGACGAACGGGCTGACGGTCAGTCGCACTAACATTCACCATTGTACCTATGGTATTATGGAACTGTGGAGTTCACGGAATGTGAAGTTTGTGGATTGTGATTTCTTTAATAACCGCGAGTACGAATTGATTGCTAATCGCAGTAGTGTGAACACCGTTTTTAAAGGCTGCCGCTTCTTTGGCAACTGGGCAGACGCGCCGCTCTTCCAGAGCGATGAGGATATTATGCTCTTCAACTGTGAGGTTCATCATCAAGATGTCGGTATGCGAGAAAGGCTCATTACCCCCGAAGATGACTGTACGTTTGATGGCAACGTTAACTTCAACCCCGAGTCACGCCAGTCACCTATAGGACCGGATGCTGCGATTTCTGGAGCGGAAGACTTGGATATCCATCAGATTCCCAAGACAGCAGTGCGGGTAGACAGTTACTTCCAATATGCTGTCTATGTAAATGTGGACCAGCCCTCCAGCGGCGAAGGAGAGGTGGACGAAGTACGTTCCGTCTGGTTGGCGAATGAACGGATGGGCACAGCGCGAAAAGTATGCGTGACCAATCCGATGGCTCCTGTTCAATGGGAACGGATGAAAGGTAAGAACCCCGATGCTGTCAGTGTGCCCCTCTCACAGATTGCTGCAGCAGAGCGGGCATGGGTCGCACCGGGCGATGTGAGTAAGGTCATTGTCGAAGGATGTCCGGATAGTCGTAACATCTGGACCTACATTATCGATCCTTATGAACATACTGCTTTGCAACTCCCGTCTACGGAGGGGGTGCAGAACCTGGACTGGGAGAAGAAGGAAATCACGCTTGCCTCCTATAGTTACGACGATGACGGACGGTATTCTTTCAAGCGAGTTTACTCTCTTGATGGCAAGTTCCTTCGTCGTACTGGAGAGATAGAAAGAGAATAAAAGATACATTATAAATATAGAACACGTAATTCTCGAATGATGCGAATCCTTTTCCACTTCCGTTTTATGGTCTTGCTGTTCATCCTGCCGTTGACTGTGGGTGCCCAGACTAATGGTTTGCGGAAGTACAAACGCAATGAGTTCTCGTTTAAGAGTACTGTGATGAGAAATGCGGAAGGTGAGATGACGGCTGTGAATGTGGGAGCATACGTCGGCAAGAACCTTATAGATCAGTTTGTCACAGAGTTGCCAGGTACTCCTATGAAGACGACAGCCGATGCTGTCGGTAAGATTTCTGAGCCCGACGTGAATGGTGATGGCTTTCTCGACGTGACCATCTATCTGGGTTATTATGGTTCACATCCAAATGACTCTTACTACGAAGCGCTGATCTGGGATGAGGAACATGGTTGCTTCCTTCAGGCCGACGGTTATAAGGACCTGGCTGATCCGATGATCGACGAAGAAACTCACTTGATAACTACCAATCTGCGAGATGGCCCTGAAGCACGTGTGACTGACTACTATGGATGGCAGCATAACAAGATCCGTTACCTTCGTAGTGAGTCTGTTCGGATAGATGATCCAAATCCGATAAGTTCCTACGGACTGGTTGATTTGCCTCTCTGCCGTTATAATGCCAAACTAGACGGCCGTATCTCTGTCATCATCGCTTTTCAGGAGAACAACGACAACACCGTGGCAGGTTATATCTATTATCCTAAGGCGAAGCATCCGGCACCTATTCTGATTATAGGCTCTGTGTCTCATCAGAACGATGCCGACTACTATAACCTCAGTGAATATCAGTCCGATGGTCTTATCACAGGTGATATCTCGATAAAGCATCAGTTAATAGATGGATGGGATCATCAGGTAGAAGGCATATGGACGAATCCCAAGACGCGGAAGGAGATGAAACTGACAGATGTTATCTTCAACAGGGAAGTGCCTCGGTGGTTTACCAAGTCACTCTTCGCTCCAGAGAATTCGGGGAAAATAGATCGATTTATTAAAAAGGAAACTATAAAGGAGAAATGAAAAAGGTTTTAATTTTCTTACTTGCTTCAATGGCCCTGAACCTCGTCGCCTGTGGCAATAAGATGTCGGGTGGCAGTGGCCGTGATTCGGTGACTATTGACTCCATGGCTGATACAGTCATTGACAAACACTCCGAGACCTACATCCGCCAACGTATCGATACCATTTATAAGACCGTAGGCCAAATCGCATACGATGAAGATAGTTTAATGACTGATTATAATCCAAGTGGCATAGATCGGGAAAAGACCTATTGTTCTGAACGCTACTATGCTCTGATGCAGGAAGCGTCAGAACTTTGTGAAGAGACTGGTGATATCCTCTATGACTATGATTACTGGGTGTGTGGACAAGATGTGTCGGATGATTGGAGTTACAAGGTGGCAAAGGTGTATCAGATCACGGACTCTACAGCCCTGGTAGACTTGAAAATCCACAACTTCAGTGAGCATGAGACTACTATCGCTCTCCGGTTCGAGCGTGGGGACTGGTTTATTGATGATTTCTCTCCTTCTGCTGATGGCGAGGATGACAAGAAATACCTTCGTCAAATGATCAAGCAAGGATTGGAAGCCCGTGAGAAAGCCAAAGCCTTGGTAGGCTATTGGGGCTGGGTGGGCGATGACTGTCCGGAGTTGTTGCTTCGTCTTGAGATGTCAGACCATGGGCTGAAGGTCACAGAGTGTGACATCTATCGGCTTTATGGTTTCGATAACACTACGGTCACGTTCAATGGAGAGCATCTTGATGTGACGGAGCAGGCGTATGATTCTGAAAAAATGGAGATGGTCAGGGACTTTAATCTTTTCCTTCATTTGGACGGGCATGGCGACCTGACAGGCAGTTGCAGAATCAAACATCCTCAGGCTAGTAAAGACTATGACGGTACTATTACATTACGTAAAGGCTACTTCAAATACAGAGATGGGGTGAAGCGAACGTTATCCGACTATGCAGAATAAAAAAGAATTTGACAATCGTAATGCTGTTAATGATATGAAAAAACTCATGTTTTATGCCATCTGCGTGATGGTGGTAATGATCAGTTGCAAGCAGAAGGGACAGACTGCTTCTGCTGATAGTAAAGACTCTGTGACGGCGGTCATCGACAGCATCATCGAGGAGAACGACACCACCCCGATGCCCATGTTCCTCATGGGTGAGGACGGACGGTATATGCAGATGCTCTACTGGGTGTGGGTCGAGGAACCCCAGAAGACCGATGATAACGCAGAGTGGTTTGACGAAATACACCTTAGTTGGGCGCAGCAGGATATGTTCCGGCGGAACAAGGCGCAATATACCAACATGCTGATGGATGATAAGATGGTGAAGATTAAATATGTCGATGAGGTGCTGAAGGATCCCGATGGTAATACACCAAGTGTCGGGGAACGCCATAGGAAAGAAATTCCATCGCTCTGCGCCCGCTTCGACTTTGTCGATCCGAAGGAGAAGAAAACCAACGAGTATGGCAATATTGAATATGGGACGGTCATTGTCACCGACAGTTATCTCAAGACGCGAAAGATGCAGTCCATTGTCTTTGACAAGTCAGAATGGGATAAACCAAAACCCTTGCCGGAAGCCGCAATAAAACAGTTGGAACAGAAGTATGGCATGAAGGTTGATCGTATGAGACTGGTTGCTACTATCGGCGGTCGCTATATCTGGGGCCTCCTTCAGTTCAAGGGCGAGTATAAGAATGCTCCTAAAGATGGTTTTTATAAGGACAGTAAGGTGGCCTTGGCTCTGGACGTGCTGATTGATGGTGATAAAGTGTATGCTCATGAAGAGTTGGGAATGTATGATGATGAATACGGCCCTGGCTGGAATGCTGACGATGGCGGGGAGTATGTGGGCTGTTATCCTATGGCTGTATTCGAAGGGCCGAAGGGTTTGGAAATCTGCTATGGACGTGATGCTCCAGAGAGTTCTGCTGTTGGTATGTTTTATCTTCGTGGAGGCCAACTCATACAGATTACCTATGAGACCTACCATGATATGATTGATGAACAGATTCCTGTCTGGAAGAAGGACTTCGCAGAGATGCTGCGTCTTTATCAAGAAAACGATCCTCATGCCCATAAGGATGTGCATCTCACCAAGTGGGCACATTGCTATATTGACTATGAGAACGAGTGGATATGGTTGCGCGACAAGGATGACAAGAATGGTGCCTTTTTTGTACGTAAAGATGGTAAGTTGACGCTCATAGACGTAGAAAACGCTCACCAGAAGCCATCGGCGTGTGAGAAAGATGGAATCAAGTACCTTAAGTTCTCAGGCACAGCCGGTGGTCCATCCTGGCAGCAGATTATCTATGCTTTTAAGGACGGTAAGCAACTCTGGAAATTATTTGCCCTTGAAGTCTATGGCGAACTCAGTGAATGCATGCTCAATGGCAAGGAGATCTCCAAAGATGTGGGAAAGACTTATCTTGAGAAGGTGCCTGAAGGTAAGGAAATCACGGCATATTTTAATGATATAGAGAAGAAACAAGAATGAAAAAGATGATTACGATACTGGGGCCGACTGCTTCCGGGAAGACACCTGTGGCAGCGCATCTGGCAGCAGAGATTGGCGGGGAGATTATCTCTGCAGACTCTCGGCAGGTGTACCGTAGGATGGATATCGGCACAGGCAAGGATCTGGCTGACTACATCGTGGATGGCCGACAGATACCGTATCATCTGATTGATATCCGGGAACCAGGTACGAAGTATAATCTCTTTGAGTATCAACAGGATTTCCTGGATGCCTATGAGGATATCAGGAGTAGGGGAGCCGTCCCCATCCTCTGTGGTGGTACGGGACTCTATATAGAGGCCGTGCTAAAAGGCTATCATCTGTCGCCTGTGCCACAGAATCAGGAACTTCGCGACAGCCTTGAAGGAAAATCGTTGGCTGAACTGACGGAGATGCTCACCGAACTGAAAGCCAAGACAGGATCGAACATGCATAACACGACTGATGTAGACTCCTGTCAGCGGGCTATACGGGCAATAGAAATAGAGACCTATAACCTCGAACATCCTACCCCCAGAAGGGAGTTGCCGCCAGTTGATAGTATCATAATTGGTTTAGATATCGACCGTGAACTGCGGAGGGAGAAGATTACCCGGCGACTGAAGGCTCGTCTGGAAGAAAGACAACAGGTAGGTGCGTCAGCGGGAATGACCATGGTGGATGAGGTGAAGGCCCTGCTCGATGAGGGAATCTCTGCCGACGATCTGATCTACTATGGTCTGGAGTATAAGTTCGTTACTGAATATCTGACGGGAAAGACGACATACGACGAAATGGTCACCCGGCTTGAGATCGCCATCCATCAGTTTGCCAAGCGGCAGATGACGTGGTTCCGCGGTATGGAGCGTCGGGGATTTCATATCAACTGGATTGACGCCACCCTCCCCATGGAGGATAAGGTGGCCAAAATCATTCAAATTGTAAATAGTAAATCGTAAATGATAAGATGGCAATGGAAACAGCAAAGTGGGGCATCTTATATTGCCCGAAGACAGGCATCAGCAATAAGCGTAAGCGTTGGGAAAAGATACAGAAGATTCTTGATGAGCGACAGGTAGACTATGATTTCGTGCAGAGCGAGACTTCAGACAGTGTTGAACGTCTCATGAAGATGATGATCTCCAATGGCTATAAGACCATTATCATTGTAGGTGGCGACTCTGCACTCAACGATGCCGTGAACTGTCTGATGATGGAAGAGAAGGAGGTGAGGGACAGCATCGCCTTGGGCGTCATCCCCAACGGGGTGATGAACGACTTCGCCCGCTTCTGGGATTTCGATGAGGACGATATTGCCCAGACCGTCGACTGGCTCCTGGCCCGTCGCATCCGTAAGGTAGACCTCGGCTGCATCCGCTATACGAATGCCAAAGGGGAGAAATGCCATCGCTACTTCTTGAACTGTGTTAATATCGGTATGACTGCCGATATTATGAACCTGCGTCGTCAGACCCGCCGACTTTTCGGTTCTCGTACCTTATCATTTATTTCATCGCTTTTCGTTATGCTCTTCCATCGGATGGAGTATAAGATGAAATTAAAGATCAACAACGAAGTGATAGACCGCAAGGTGATGACCGTCTGTATAGGTAGTGGCCCTGGCTATGGACAGACTCCTAATGCTGTACCCTATAATGGTATGCTCGACGTGTCGGTGGTCTACCATCCTGAGATGGTGCAGTTGATAGAAGGTGTCTGGTTGTTGGTGACAGGTCGTTTCCTGAATCATAAGAGTGTGCATCCCTTCCGTACCAAGGAGGTCACCGTCGACCATGCCAAGCATGCGATGGTAGGCATCGACGGCCGTCTGATGAAGACACCCGTTGGTCCTTATCGCATCAGTGTCGAACAAGAAGTCATCAATTTCCTGATTCCCGCTTAACTAGGGTCAACCTGTGGGTTGACTCTGTGTTAGGCACCGACAATGTCTCTTTCAGATGTATGTCTTATGAATATTTGTTAAATTATTCCTTATTTCCTTTGCTATATCATGAAAAATGCGTACTTTTGGAAATTCAAAGCTAAAACATCATTATTGATTATAAAAACCTATTAGGAACTATGAGCTATTTACGATTAGAGAAAGCCGTGATGACTAACTTGCAAGAGAGTCTCCGTCGTGAATTACTCCGGACCAATCGCTCGGGTGCTTATAGCAGTTCTACCCTTGTAGACTGTAACACCCGCAAGTATCATGGTCTGCTGGTTGTTCCTGTACCAGAACTCGATGATGAGAACCATGTGCTCTTGTCATCGCTCGACTGTACGGTCATCCAGCACGGAGCGGAATTCAACTTGGGACTCCACAAGTATCAGGGCAACAATTTCAGTCCTAACGGACACAAGTACATCCGAGAGTTTGATGCGAGCCTCGTGCCGACGACGACCTATCGTGTGGGCGGTGTGGTGCTGAAGAAGGAAGTGATCTTCCAACATTACGAGGATCGTATCCTGATCCGCTACACGCTGGTCGATGCCCATTCGGCCACGACGCTGCGGTTCCGTCCGTTCCTCGCCTTCCGCAGTGTGAGGCAGTTTACGCATGAGAACGCTACCGCCAGCCGTGAGTACAGTCAGGTGGACAACGGTATCAAGACCTGTATGTATGCCGGCTATCCCGACCTGTACATGCAGTTCTCGAAGAAGAACGAGTTCATCTTCCAGCCCGACTGGTATCGTGGCGTGGAGTATCCGAAGGAGCAGGAGCGTGGTTACGCCTCGAACGAGGATCTCTACGTGCCTGGCTACTTCGAGATGCCCATCAAGAAGGGTGAGAGCATCGTGTTCTCGGGTTCGACATCGCTGATCAAGGCCTCGTCGCTGAAGAAGCTGTTCGAAGAGGAGGTGGCCGACCGCAAGCCGCGCGATAACTTCTATCACAGTCTGGTCTGTGCCGCCCACCAGTTCCACTTCCGCGACCGCCGTAGCGGCAGTTCGGCGAAACTCGACGACAACGACGACCGTTACCTGTTGGCCGGTTATCCTTGGTTCAAGGCCCGTGCCCGTGATACGTTCATCGCCCTGCCGGGTCTGACGCTGGCTATCGGTGAGCGCGACTATTTCGAACATGTGATGAAGACATCGGAGAAGGGTCTGCGCGAGTTTATGGAAGGCAAGCCGCTGAGCGTGAAGATTTATGAGATCGAGCAGCCTGACGTGCCCCTCTGGGCTATCTGGGCTATCCAGCAGTATGTGAAGGATGCCGGACAGGATGAGGGATACAAGAGGTATGGCAAACTCGTGAGCGATATTGTCGACTATATTATAAAAGGTGGACATCCGAACCTCCGCCTCGACGAGAACGGACTGCTCTACTCCAATGGCCGCGACAAGGCCGTGACGTGGATGAACTCCACAGCCAACGGTCGTCCTGTTGTGCCACGTAGTGGTTATATCGTGGAGTTCAATGCCCTGTGGTACAACGCCCTGAAGTTCTGTGCAGCCATGAAGGCTAACCTTGGTAAGGCCAAGGATGCCGAGGCCCTGGAGAAACGGGCTGAACTCGCCAAGCAGTCATTTGTAGATACCTTCGTCAACGAGTATGGCTATCTGCTTGACTATGTTGACGGAAACATGATGGACTGGAGCGTTCGTCCGAACCAGATCTTCGCCGTGGCGCTCGACTACTCGCCGCTGAACCAGCAGCAGATGAAGAGTGTGGTGGATATCTGTACCCGTGAACTGCTGACCCCGAAGGGACTCCGCTCGCTCTCGCCGAAGAGTGGCGGCTACAACCCGATCTATGTGGGTCCGCAGACCCAGCGCGACTATGCCTACCATCAGGGAACGGCCTGGCCCTGGCTCGGCGGATTCTACATGGAGGCCTGCCTGAAACTCTATAAGCGTTCTCGCCTCTCGTTCATCGAGCGCCAACTCGTGGGCTATGAGGATGAGATGGACTATCATGCCATCGGCACGATCTCGGAACTCTTCGACGGTAACCCGCCGTTCCATGGTCGTGGCGCCATGTCGTTTGCCATGAACGTGGCAGAGATCCTGCGTACACTCCAACTGATGGATAAGTATTCATATCAAAAATAAGGAGGAACGACGATGAAAGTATTAATGTTTGGATGGGAGTATCCTCCTCACGTATTCGGTGGACTGGCCACCGCCAACTATGGTATCTCTGAGGGTCTGAAGGCTCAGGGAGATATGGACATCACGCTTTGCCTGCCGCATCCCTTCGGTGATGAGAGTCAGCATGCCTGTCGTATCGTCGCTATGAACGCCGTGCCTATCGCCTGGCGCGATGTGGACTATGACTATGTGAAGCAGCGTGTGGGTAACATCATGGATCCCGACTATTATTTCAAACTCCGTGACCATATCTATGCCGACTTTAATTATATGAACGTGAACGACCTCGGTGCGATGGAGTTCGCTGGCGGTTATCCCGGCAACCTGCACGAGGAGATCAACAACTACTCGATCATCGCTGGCCAGGTGGCCCGCACCGAGGAGTTCGATATCATCCACGCTCACGACTGGCTGACCTTCCCTGCCGGCATCCACGCCAAGCAGGTGAGTGGCAAGCCTCTCTGTATCCATGTCCATGCTACCGACTTCGACCGCTCTCGTGGTAAGGTGAACCCCACCGTCTACTCGATTGAGAAGAACGGCATGGACTGGGCCGACTGTATCATGTGTGTATCGGAACTGACGCGCCAGACGGTCATTAACCAGTATCATCAGGATCCGCGTAAGTGCTTCACGGTACACAATGCCGTTTATCCCCTGCCACAGGAGTATCAGGACATTCCGCGTCCCGACCATACGGGCAAGGAGAAGGTGGTCACCTTCCTCGGACGTATCACCATGCAGAAGGGACCAGAGTACTTCGTTGAGGCTGCCACGATGGTGCTTCACCGTACCCGCAACGTCCGTTTCTGCATGGCAGGCTCGGGCGACATGATGGATGCCATGATCCAGCTCGCTGCTGAGCGCGGCATCGCAGACCGCTTCCACTTCCCCGGATTCATGCGCGGCAAGCAGGTATATGAGTGTCTTAAGGACTCTGATGTGTACGTCATGCCTTCTGTTTCCGAGCCGTTCGGCATCTCGCCCCTGGAAGCCATGCAGTGCGGTACGCCTTCGATCATCTCGAAGCAGTCCGGCTGTGCCGAGATCCTCGACAACTGCATCAAGGTAGACTACTGGGACATCCACGCCCTGGCCGATGCCATCTACTCGATCTGCCATAACGAGTCGCTCTTCCAGTACCTGAAGGAAGAGGGCAAGCGCGAGGTAGACCAGATCACCTGGGAGAAGGTAGGTTCCTGGATCCGCACCCTCTATCGTCGCACTCTCGGATGGGAAGAGTAGTTTTCCGTTTACAGTTTACAGTTTACTGTTTACAGTGTTAACGGTTTACAGTTTAATGTTTATAGTTTAAAGTTTATAGAAATTATGAAAACGATTTGTTTATATTTCGAGATACATCAGATTATTCATCTGAAGCGCTACCGTTTCTTTGACATCGGTACCGACCATTACTATTACGATGACTACGAGAACGAGCGTAGCATCACCGACATCGCCGAGCGCAGTTATATGCCAGCGCTGAACACACTCCATGACATGATCAAGGAGAACGGCAAGTACTTCAAGGTCGCCTTCTCGCTCTCAGGCACCGGCATTGAGCAACTGGAGATGCACGCCCCGCAGGTGATTGAGAAACTGCAGGCCATGAACGAGACCGGCTGCGTGGAGTTCCTCGCCGAGCCCTACAGCCACGGCCTCTCGTCGCTGGCAAATCCAGAGACCTTCGCCCTCGACGTGAAGAAGCAGGCTGCGAAGATCGAGGAACTCTTCGGCAAAAAGCCGACAGTAGCCCGTAACTCATCGCTCATCTACAGCGATGACATCGGTGCGCAGATTGCCGCCATGGGCTTCAAGGGCATGCTCACCGAGGGTGCCAAGCACGTGCTCGGATGGAAGTCGCCCCACTATGTCTACAACTGCAACCAGGCTCCGAACCTGAAACTGCTGCTCCGTGATATCGAACTCTCTGACGATATTTCGCTGCGCTTCAACAATTCCGAGTGGGACGGCTATCCCCTCTTCGCCGATGCCTATATCGACCGCATCTCCCGCTTCCCCGAAGAGGAGCAGATCATCAATATCTTCATGGAACTCTCTGCCCTGGGTATCGCCCAGCCGCTCAGCAGCAACATCCTCGACTTCATCCACGCCCTGCCGGCCTGTGCCAAGGAGAAGGGCATCAACTTCATGACGCCGACGGAGATCTGCAAGGCCTGCAAGAGCGTAGGACAGATCGACGTGCCCGACACCCTCTCTTGGGTTGATGAGGAGCGCGACGTCAGTTGCTGGCTGGGTAACGCCATGCAGCACGAGGCCTTCAACAAACTCTACTCGGTGGCCGACCGCCTGCGCATCGCCGATGATCCCCGTATCAATCAGGACTGGGACTATCTGCAGGCTTCGAACAACTTCCGCTTCATGACCACCAAGCCCTCGAACGTGGGTCTGGACCGTGGTATCTACAGCGGACCGTTTGATGCTTTCACCAACTACATGAACATCCTCGGCGACTTCATCAACAGAGTGAACGCCCTCTATCCGCTCGACATCGACAACGACGAACTCGAGAGCCTGCTCACCACCATCAAGAACCAGGGTGATGAGATTGAGATGAAGGATAAGGAGATCACCCGTCTGAAGGCCCGTCTGGAGAAGTTGGAGCCGGCAGAGAAACCTGCGAAGAAGCCTGCTGCCAAGAAGGCTGCCGCCAAGAAAGCGGCAAGCAAGGCATAAGTCAAAAAGTAAAACAACTTGTTTTACTGTTGTGGAAGGCATCCCTAACGTGGTTAGAGATGCCTTCTTTCAAGGTAAAACAAGTTGTTTTACTTTATTGATGCCTTGGGGTATCTTTATTCGTAATCGTCGATAACGGCGTTCATGAAGTCCATCATGGGTTTGGCCGCACGGAACATACGCTCTATCTCGTCAAGCCAGTCATCGCCTTCGTAGAACGTATCAGGCACAGCGTGCCAGGCACAATAGTCCTTCAGACGGAGATAGTGGACGTATGGCCAGTCCTTGGGGAATCCCGACGGACAGGTCTTCAGTTTCTCCAGTCCGAACCCCATTGGCTGATCCCAGGCACTGACGTCCGACGTTTCCTTGGTACTGCTTGTGTTCGGACTGCCGAAGTAGGCCTTAAATGCCTTGTTCTCAACGCATTTCAGCCACTGGTCGGTGTTAGCCATGATCTCATTACGACAGGAGGTAAGGATGTTTGTGGGCAGCCAGTAGTTGCCTACAGCCGCTAAACAGTGGCCCGGCTCCATGTGCAGATAGTATCCGCCTCGCAGGGCCTTCTTGCCCTTGGCGTTGATGTAGGCGCCGAAGTGGTTCTTGTAGGGCGACTTGTCGGGTGAGAACCGTGTGTCGCGATAGAAACGGTAGGTACAGTCTTTCACCTTGAGGTGGGCTATCTCGGGGTCGAAGGTGACGATGCGCTCCAGTGCCTGGGCAATGCCTTGCTCGAACTCAGCCCTTACGGCGTCGTATTCAGCCTTATGCTCCTGAAACCAGGGACGGTTGTTGTTGGCCATCACCTGCCGCAGGAAGTTCAGTATTCTTTTTGCATCCATAGGTTTTGCTTCCTTATTTGATTTCAACTTGTATTTTCTTCAAGTCTTTGTCGGCGCTGCTGGTGCCATAGAGCAGTTCGTACCGCCCCGGCTTCGTACGCATCGTGTTGGTCTCGGGATCCCAGAACTCGAAACTCTGCGCCGTAAGATGGAGGTCGACGGTTTGTGTCTGCCCTGGATTGAGCGTGACGCACTGGAATGCCCGGAGGGTCTTCAGAGGCCCGTTGGGGTCCTGCAGGTTGCGGATATAGAGTTGGACGGTCTGGTCGCCCTTACGGCTGCCGGTGTTACAGACATCGATGGAGACCGTCCCGCCGCCATTGGCATGCTCCTGCCACCTTCCGCCATCCACCTTCCACGTCGTATAACTCAGTCCATAGCCGAAGGGGAACAGCGGCTCTCCATCGAAATAGCGGTAGGTGCGCCCCTTCATCGTATAGTCGAGGAAGTCGGGCAGTTGGTTCACGTTCTTATAAAAGGTGATGGGCAGTTTGCCTGAGGGGTTGAAGTCGCCGAAGAGTACTTCTGCTACGGCCTTGCCCCCTTGCTCGCCGCCATACCATGCCTGTAGGATGGCATCGCAGGACTCTAATTCCGGTGTCAGTGCCAAGGCTGACCCTGAGCAGTTCACGAAGACCACCTGTTTGCCGGCACGTTTCAGGTCGGCCAGCCATTGGCGCTGCACCAGTGGCAGTTCGATGTCCGTACGGTCGCCTCCTTTGAAGCCTGGGGCATCGACTTTCATCTCCTCACCCTCCAGGCGGGGTGAGATGCCACCTACGAAGATGACAACGTCGGCATCTCTCACTTGTGCCAGCCGCTCCTCGTGTGAAAGGTTGTCGTTCATGCTGAGGTCGAACTGCAGCATGGCGTGGCCCGTCATCTGGGCATAGATCAGTTCGATGGGATAGTCTTGTCCTGCCTTTACTTGATACTTGGCATGAGAGTCACGTACGCCGTGGCCGTTCAGGCGCCGAATGAGTGTGTCGCCATTGAGCACCAGTTGGACGAAGTCATCGTTGAGTATGTCGATGGACACCTCCCCGTCTTGCTGGGGGCGAAATATACCTTGATAGCGTGCAGAGAAGTGCTCCAGATTCACACCAGGAGCAAAGACAGTGTTGCCGCCGTTATCCAGATGTATCGGTTCCGTGATACGAACGGCGAAGGCAGGGAAGCCCTGCATGTGTTCGTTGTTCCAGTAGTTGGCCTGCAGGCCAGGGCGTCCGTCGTCGGTGACAATCTGTCCGAACATGCTGGTGGGCACCTCGTCGAGGATCCATGTGCAGCCTTGCACAAACTTAGCCTGAGGCAGATACTGGCGGATGCCTTGCAGGATGGTAGTGGTATGGGTGGGCTGTCCGTTGTAGTTCCCCCAGAGCATGGTAGAGTCGTTGGCGTTAGGTCCCATCACCGCTATTCTGCCATTTGCCGATTTCCGGTTCTCCAATGGTAGGATGCCGTCGTTCTTCAGCAGGACGATGCTCTTGCGTGCGGCATCGAGAGCCAGTTGCTTATGGGCTTCGGAGGCCACTACGCTCATAGGTATCTTCGTCCATTCAACCAGCGAGTCTGGATCGAAGTCGCCGAGTTCGAAGCGGGCTTGTAGCAGTCTTCTAAGCGAGGTGTTGATCTGTTCCTCAGTAATCTTGCCTTCCTTGACAGCCTCAGGCAGTGACTTATAGATGCTGCCGCATTCCACGTCGGTTCCGGCGATGACGGCATGGGCAGACGCCTCTGTCGATGTCTTTACGAAGTTGTGGCGGTTGGGCTTGAAGAAGTCATCAATGGCTCCGCAGTCGCTGGTGACGATGCCTTGGAATCCCCAGTCGTCGCGCAGTATATGCTGTAGGTAGCGGGTGTTGCCGCAGCAGGGTTCTCCGTCGATGCTCTGGTAGGCACACATCACCTCCTTTACGTCGCCCTCTTGCACCAGGGCCTTGAAGGCAGGCAGATAGGTCTCCCACAGGTCTCGCTCCGGCAGTGCCTCGATATTGAAGGAGTGGCGGTTCCACTCTGGTCCGCTATGCACGGCATAGTGCTTGGCACAAGCGAGGAGCTTTCTATAGTTTACAGTTGACAGTTTACGGTTTACAGTTGACAGTTTACGGTTTACAGTTGACAGTTTACGGTTTACAGTTGACAGTTTACGGTTTACAGTTGATTTGCTGGCAAGCCCTTCTGATCCTTTAGTGTAATCATCTGTAAACTGTAAACCGTCAACTGTAAACAAGATATCTTTTCCGTCATAGGTCATTCCTTGCAAGCCCCGTACCACGGCCAGTCCCATCTTTGCCGTCAGATAGGGGTCCTCGCCGTAGGTCTCCTGTCCTCGACCCCAGCGGGGATCGCGGAAGATATTGATGTTCGGCGTCCAGAATGAGAGACCTCTGTAGCGCGCCATCTCACCTTTTCGTCGTGCCTCCGTATTCTTGGCGCGGGCCTCGTCGCTGGCGGCTGTGAAGATTCTGTAGACTAATGTGTCATCCCATGTGGCTGCCAAGCCCATGGTGATGGGGAATACCGTGGCAATACCATTTCGCCCTACGCCGTGGAGTGTCTCGTTCCACCACTCGAACTGGGGAATGCCTAATCGTGGGATGGCTGGTGAACGGTCCATCATCAGGCTGGCTTTCTCTTCGAGGGTCAGACGGCCGAGCAGGTCGTCAGCCCGCTGGGCTACTGAGAGGTTGGGATTCTGATAAGGGAGTGTCTGTGCGCAGAGGCTCATAGTGACCAGTGCTGTGCTGATGATGGTCAGTAATCTTTTGTTCATCTTTGTTTGGTTTTTATGTTAATAATCGTACATTCTACGTCTTCTTTATTGGTGGCATAGGCCACATAGAGTTTGCCGTTGTAAACCATCGACTTGGGATAGTTGTAGCCAAGGGTCTTGGCCTTCCCGGGATAGCGCTGGGGCTGGAGGTCTGTACCGCCGCTGCGCAGTAGTATAGCCTTGTCGAAGCATACGCCGTCTTCACTGAACAAGACTGCCAAAGGATATCGGCGCTTGGTTCCCGTAGGACTGCCAGCGAGATAGGCAGTGCCGTCGGGCAGGATGCCGGCACTCTGCTTCACTCGGGCATCAGGGATATTGGTAACGGCGGGCTCTGTCCATGTCTCGCCTCGGTCATTGCTCAGTGAGGCCATCTTCCGGTAGGTGCTGTTTTGGTCACGGAAGACCATCACCAGTGTGCCGTCCTTTTGCTGGTAGATGCTCGGCTCCAGTTCTCGCGACTGTTTGCCTCTGTCGTGACTATTGATATCTGCCCTTTGCCAGCCGCTCACCCCAGTCTTGTCATCAGTATAGACAGGAGAGACATGAAGACCTGGCTGGAAATGGACTGCACCAATAATTCTGCCATCGGGCATAGGGTAGGGGTCTTGTTCGATAACACCTGTTATGGGTAGTCCGTCTGCCATTCTGGCTGGTTCAGGAGCACTCCATGCTACGCCATCCTTACTTTTTATATAATAGGTGTAGCCGCCAACGGGCTGCAGATTTCTGGGCCATATGTTGATATAGGCCGTCAGTGTATCCTCCGTACTAATCCATCCGCCAGAGGTGCAGTAACTGCTGTCATTGGCTGCTGCCAACAGGGCGGGCTGTGACCATGTGAGGCCTTCGTCACGACTCTGGCTATACATCACGCAGGTCTCCGGAGCATCCTCGTCAGTCTCAGAACTCTGCCACATGCAGTAGAGCCTGCCCTTGAAGGCCGTCATCACCACACCATTGGCGTAGTGGTTGCCCTCTTCGGATGGCGAGAAGATGGTCACTGTCTGAGTACCCTCCGTCATTGTCAGTCCCAATGATGCGATGTCGGTCGTATCTATCACCCCATTAGCAAGGTAGGGCAGGATGGATATGAGTGCAGTTAGTATCATGTTGCAAAGTTACACATTATTTCCGATATGGCAAAGGCTTTTCGATATAAAGTCGCAAGGACACGATACGTTTTCTATGTTTTGTATTAAAAAAGAAGGGGAGCATCGTTTGAGCGATACTCCCCTGAGATTACTTACTTATGTATAAGTAGCGTATTACTTCTGGATGTACTTCTTGCCGTTCTTGATAACCAGACCCTTGTAAGAAGCATTCACCTTCTGACCAGCGATGTTGTAGATAGCACCGTCAGCATTAGCAGCCTTCTTCACAGCATTGATAGCAGAACCACCTGCTTTAGCAGCCTCGAAGTCAGCCTCTGATCCAAGGTAGATACCCTTGATATTGATCTTAGAAGCCTTACCCTTATCCTGGGTGAATACCTGACGAGCGTGCTTAGCATAGATGTCGCCCTTGTACTCGCTTTCAACACCACCAATACCTGTCTCGATGATCTTTGTCTTCTCAATCTTGATGCCAACAACGCCAGCAGCGTCAGTCAGGTCAACCTGATCAGTGTACCATACTTCACCCCAAGACTCAGTCTTCTGCCACTCTGAGTAGAAGATACCGAACTGAATAGCACCCTCAAATCCATCGTAGTCAATCCAAAGGTAATCATAACCGGAGATATCTGCATTCATGTCTTCGTTCAGGTTCCACCAGTTGCCTGCCCATGTTCCACCATATTCCATAGCACCTTCAGCGCCCTCAATCTTCAGAGGCTCAGCACCATGCTGGGGCTCGATAACCTCATACTTCAACTCCTCAGTAGCAGGATTGAAGGAAATTGTAACGGTTGAACCATCATTCTCCACAGTGAATACGGTGTTGCCGTCGGCATCATCGCCATGACCCCAGTTGATAGCCCAGTCGTGGTCTTGACGAACTTTGAACTTGTACTCACCGGCTGCAACATTCTCGAATACGAATGTATAGATGCCATCTTCACCCTTAACCATATCATCGTCAGTGTCCCAGTTGCCATTGAGGGTGCCGATTACGCTGTAAACCTTCTTAACAGGCTCTGCAGCACCTTCACCCTTGTAGATAACAACATCGTCAGACTGAATAAGAACGTTGTCCTCTGTGCTGAATGCGAAGCCAACAGCAGTAATTTTAGAACCATTAGCGTTCACGATGTACTTGCAGTCCTTGTAAACGGGGAACTTAATTACACCAAGACCGTTGATCTTAATAGCGGGATCCCAGGTCTGCTTTGTTGTGCCATCGTCAGCAGTCTCCTCTTTCCAGTTTGCTGCATAGGCATCGGGATTGGTGCTTTTCAGGAACTCCTGCTCAGCCCACTCGACAGGATTCTTCACGACGAACTGCTCGTTCTCAACCTCGTAGGGAAGAGTAAATGAGTAAACACCTCCGAGAAGTGAAGATGCATCGCCAATAGCTGCAAAGGTGTAACTGATAGCTGTTCCTTCCTCAAACACGGTGTAAGCCTTGTTCGAAGAAGCCTTGTGCATCACATAGAGGAAACCGTCAGCCTTTGCCTCGAACTGGAGGAATGCACCACTGGCAGGCTGTAACAACGTGGAAGCAGGTGTACCGCCGTCAGCATCCTTTGGGTTTGTCGCACCCTGCAGACCACCGGTAATGTCTGAACCATTGACTGTAAATGTAGCAGACTGGGGCTTGTAGGTGTCGTCGGCACCAATAGTAGCCACAATACTCTCAGTAGAACCGATGACGGTACCTGCGGTCAGGGCTGTGCCGTTGTCTGCATCCAGTCCCAGCACGTTGTCTGCATTGAACGTGCAGATTTCCTGCGCATTCATGCTCATTGCTGCAAAGATAGCAGCAGAGCAAAGTAAAATTTTCTTCATAAATTTAAAATTTTAGTTTATAATTAGTATAAAAGGGTTTAATCCGTTGCAAAGTTAAATCTTTATTTTTGAATATGCAAAGATTTAGAGTTTTTTTTGCTTAAAAGATTATAAAAGGAGGGGTAGCAAGTGTATTGCTTCCCTCCTTTTGTAAATAAACTCTATTTCTTTCCAATGAACTCATACTTAAATTCATAGTTCTTTCGGCCAACCTTCTGACTCAAGGTGAATGATGAAATGAGGTTGCCTGATTCATCGATTCTTCCTGAGAACGCTACTCCAAGCCCATTGGCACTGCTTACAGTCTGGTTATAGAATTGGAAACCATAGTTGGAATGCCAGACATTGGCTAAAGATGTGGCATTCAGATCAGCCTCGGGACAAGAGAACGTGACGTTGGTTGCATTCGCATCACTGGCAGCGGCTAATGTGATGGTGCCACTGTATGATGTAGTACCATCGTCGCCGGTGCGTGTCCAAGTTCCACTGTAGGTTCCGGCAGAGCCTTGGGCTGCCGTCGTGTCGTAGCTGATGTTGGGATCATCATTGTCGTCGCCACAGGCTACAAAAGTGCAGCTGAGTGCAAGGGCAGCAAATGCTGATAAAATATATTTCTTCATTTTCTTCTTTCTTTTAGTTGTTAAACCTTAATGAGATTAATAGCCAGGATTCTGGTCATCATTGGTTATGCCAGTGTTGGCACTAATCTCGTTGGTGGGAATAGGACGATACCACCTAATATTGCCGTCGCTGCCTTTCATGGCCGACTCGTCGCTGATGTACTCGCTGAACTGTACGTTGTAGCGGACAAGTTGCTTTGTGCGGCGGAGGTCCATCCAACGGTGTCCCTCTGCATAGAGTTCACGGGCACGCTCATCAAGGATAAGATCAATTTCCTTGATATTGAAACTGCCAGTGGTGGAATACTCAGGCTGGTATGCACTGAAGGATGCAAGGGCGGGAAGACCGGCGCGACCGCGGACGGCATTGATCTTCTCCAGGGCCAGAGCGCTCTGGCCTGCCATCAGATAAGCCTCGGCAGCAACCAGATACATATCGCTGACGTGGAGCACCACGATGTCGCGATAGTCGTTGCTCTTGTTGGTGAAATCTGCAGCAGCATCGTCAAACTTCTTCACACAGGCACCATTGCTGGTCTGGGCGTTGTAGTCGGAGATAGATACCTTGGTTTTCGTCCACTTGGCATTTCCGTTGTTGTCCTGCACATAGACCCAGTTGGTCACTTGTGGCAATGTCAGCAGAGAAACGCGAACATCTGCATTTGCATAGACATCTTTGTCGGCAATAAGCTGGCTCTGATGCTCATCAATCCATGCCTGAACCTCGGCCTCAGTGTAGTAGTATGGGAAATATACCTTACAGATGGCCATCTTTGCTTTGTCGGCATCGGTTGCGTTATAGTATGCGTAGTATCCCTCTGTTCCCCAGGCAGGTATGCCGCTGGCATCCTTCTTGGAATTGTACATCACCATCATATATGTGGCAGCATAGCGATTGTCACCCTTCTCGAAGAGATACATGCTCTTCTGAGACTGGCAGTCTTCAGAACTGGCACCCTTGATACCGCTGGCATCGTAGGCTCCGTAATAGCCGCCGAAGGCTCCGCTCATGGCGTGTCCTCCATCGATGATGTCACCAGGATAGCCGTTGCGCTCATACTGGATGGAGAAGATCTCCTCCTCGTTACCCTCATTGAAGGGTGACCACTTATCCTCGAAAGACATGGTCAGGCTTATGCCGTTAATGGCTTTCTCTGCCCAAGAGGCAGCCTGACTGAAATTAGAGGTGCTGTTGACATTATAAGATCCATCGATGGCGTTGCCTAATGATGTGTCGATGTCCCAGCCTGCTGCCAGATAAACCTTGGCGAGCAAGGCTGCTACAGCCTGCTTGCTGGCCTTGCCAGAATGATTCTGAGCAGGTAATGAAGAACTGTTATACAGGTTCGTCAGATCTTCAATCATGGCGTTATAGACATCATTCAGCGGTGTGCGGGGATAGTTTTTCTCTGCACTGTTGATATACTCTGTAATGTAGGGTACATCACCAAACTGCTGAGTCAGTATATAATAGCCGTAGTTGCGAAGGAAACGTGCTTCCTGTCCTAACTCTGAGTCGGCTCCAGCGTAAGAGATGACACCATTTGACAAGTTTATGGTCTTGTAAAGGTTGGCGTATAGACTTGTGATGGTACCATTGTCTGCGTTAAAGGTATATGTATCGAAATCCGATACGGTTTTACCACGGGTATGGATGTACAGGTCTGTACCTCTGCTGTACAGGTCTGGACTGAAACCGTATGACTTCAGACTGCTGTAGGCAGCTGTCAGCAGTGTAGACGCATCCTTCCCGAAGACATCATCTGCCGTTTGTCCGCCCGCCGACTTGTTCTCGGCTTCCAGGAAGTCGCTGCAGGCTGTCAGCGTGAAACCTGCAAAGAGGGCGGCAATCACTGATAAATATATATTCTTTTTCATATCTTTCTTTAACTTCATTAACTTCATTAACTTCTTAACTTCAATCTCTTAGAACTTAATGCTTGCACCAACCTGGTAGTTGATGGTGCTGGGACCATCCTGCTTCACACCTGCACCGGCCCACTCAGGATCAAAGCCTTTATAGCTCGTAAAGACGAACGGATTGGTAATCGTTGCATAGAGACGGAGATGTTTGCAGCCAAACTTGTTGAGGATGCTCTTGTCGAAGGTATAGCCTAAAGTGATGTTCTTCACCTTTAGGAAAGAGGCGCCGGTAACACCTTTGGCAACGTTCCACTCTGAGGCCTGACGACCTACACCGCTACTGCTACCACCGTTGTTGGGGAAAGGATACTCACCGTAGTGTGTGGTCTCCTGATACTTCGGGTTGATATAGGTACCGTCCTCATTCACACCGTCGCAGTCAATCAACGTACCAGCGGGGATGTACCAGTCCATGTTCAGCTTCTGACGGCCACGGTCACCCAAATCGAGGATGTTGCTGGTCAGGAAGGAAGAATAAACCTTATAGCCTACCTTGGCATAGAGAGAGAATGAGAGGTCCCAGTTCTTCCAACTGAGGTTAGAGGTGAAGCTACCAGTAAAGTCAGGATCCATGCTCTGGATAGTACGGTCCTCGGGATCGATGTTGCCATCACCATTCTGATCGACTACCCAAGGCTGGCCTTCCGTCAGACCGTAAACTTTGTAGTAATAGTCGTACTCCTTCATGGTAGAACCAGGTGTCAGACCTGCGTTCTTGGCAGCCGCGTTATCGGGAACAGTCATGTCGCGGTCAGAGACGATGCCGCCCCATTCGTATGCATAGACGTTGTTAGCAGAATAGCCAACGAATAAATTATCCGTTTGGCCTTTACCAAGCACTCTATCACCTGTTCCGTTGATTTCACGTACCCTGTTCTTATTGGCTGCGAAGGTGAATGTGGTCTCCCAGTGCCAGTCCTTATTTTCTACGTTGATGGTGGTCAAGGCAATTTCAACACCAGTATTGCGTACAGAACCAATATTGGTTACCATGGTGCCGCCACCAGAAACTAAGGGAAGTTGAACGGGGAAGAGCAGATCCTTGGAAGTCTTCTGGTAGACATCGATGCTACCATTGATGCGGCCACCAAAGAAACCGAAGTCAATACCTGCGTTGTACTCAGTAGAGGTTTCCCACTTCAGGTCTTTATTCACAATGCTTGATGCTGTGTAACCTGTGCTGTAGGCACTTCCAAAAGGATAACTCATCGGGGAGGAGAGAGTCTGTTGAGTATCATAATCCTTGATACCTGTATTGTTACCTGTCACACCAAAAGACAAACGGAGCTTCAGGTTGCTGAGCCAGTTGATATTCTGCATGAAAGGTTCTTCAGAGATACGCCAGGCTGCAGCGGCAGAGGGGAAGGTTCCCCAGCGATTGTCCTTGGTGAACTTGGAACTACCATCACGACGGAAGGTGGCGGTCAGCAGGTAGCGTCCCTTGTAGCCGTAGTTTAAACGTGCTGCGTAGGAGGTCATGCTCGACTCACTGTAACTTGAGCCAGAGCCGTCAGAAAGACCAGTCGTTCCATCAGATCTCTTTGCAGAACCCATGTTCCACCAGTCTGTCAGTTCCATTACGTCATTACCAGACATGTTGATTTTCTCAGTGTTACTTGCCTCTTGTGAGAAAAGAAGCATAATACCGATATTGTGATCGTTGGCAATGGTCGTGTTATAGTTGAGGATGTTATCCCATGTCCATGAGAAACCACGATTGGTCGTAAGACTTGCTGAGTTCTGGGTCAGACCAGAATCATAGAAATTGCCGTTCTCGTCCTTGTATCCCTCAAAATAGCCTTCACGATAGTTGTTATAGCTTGGCGAGAGGGTGGTCTTGAAGTCCAGACCCTTGATAATGTCGAACTTGACATAGAAGTTTCCTAAGATTCGCCAGGTCTCACGCTCCTTGCTGGTGCTCATCATCTTGAGCAGTGGGTTGGGCTCATCGGAGAACTGGTAGGATGTTGTCCTCAGGGCTGCGTTATTACCAGGCTTGGCATTGAGGTTGCCGTCGGCATCGTATGGAGTCATGTAGGGGTTCATACGGAAAGCACTCTGAATAGCGGCATCATTGGCATACTCATTTTTAATACGGGCAGCATTAAAACTGAATCCAGCACTTACAACTTTGTTGATCTTGGCATCGATGCTACCCTTGAAGTTGATGCGATTGGACTTATCGCCCTTGTATACGCCTTCCTCACCATTGTAACCGACACCCATGTGGTAATGGATGGTCTCGCTACCGCCACTTACTGCGAGGTAGTGGTTCTGCTGGCTACCGTTCTGTGTCACAAGGTCAGGCCAATCATAGATGTTTCCGCCTGCCAGCATTTCCTTCATGCGATAGGCACCGGAGCCTTCTGCCTCACGAAGGAGGCATTGCTCAAGGATGGTTCCGCCAATCTGATAGACAGGGTGAGAAGAGTTGGCTGATGTGGCTACAGCTCCATTGCCAGCGTAAGTCAAGAACTTCATAAAACGGAAGTTGTAGAACTGCTGTCCGTTCATGAACTCAGGCATACGGGCAGTCTTAGACCAGCCGTAGTATCCGTCATAACTGATAACGGGCTTCTGTTCGCCCTTCTTCACGGTGGTTCCTCCCTTGGTGGTCACCATGACGACACCTGCCGTAGCACGAGAACCATAGATGGCAGTTGATGAAGCATCCTTTAATACGTCGATGCGCTCGATGTCCTGGGGGTTCAGCCAGTCGATATCATCACACATCACACCGTCAACCACGTAGAGAGGAGTGGTATTAGAGTTGATTGACGATTTACCGCGGATTTCGATGCTATAGCTGCCGCCACGACCAGAGGTCTGGGTGATGTTTACACCAGGGTTGTTACCCTGCAGGTTACCCAGCACAGAGGGAGCACCTTTGGCATTCAACTGCTCAGTGTTCACGGATGATACAGAACCCGTCAGATCCTGCTTCTTCATCGTACCGTAACCCACGACCACTACATCCTGAAGGGTTGTGGCATCTTCCTTTAAAACGACGTTGACGTTTGTCTTACCTGCGACATTAACATCCTGCGACTGCATACCGATGTATGAAATCGTCAGCACTTTGCCGCCGTCCATCTTAATGGTGAAGTTACCGTCGAAGTCAGTCACAGTGGCATTCTTGGTACCTTTCTCCATTACAGTAGCGCCGATGACGGCCTCGCCCGTTTCATCGACCACATTTCCTGTCACCGTCTGGGCTGATACAGTGCCTATAAAAAGGCTCAATACCAACATCAGCGCGATGCGGAACGCTTTAAAATTACCTTGCATAATTAGTTATGAATTAGTTATTATTATAAATTTGTTTTATTTCGTTAGTCGCTATTTCTTTGCAAATATACTAATAAATGGGCAAATATGCAATGATAAATTGCTATTATAAGTAATTTTAACACATCCATAGCACATATCTGATGCAAAATTACTTGGTTTTGAGCAATAAATGCACAATATTTGCTAAAATCTACACGTAAACGTTTGCAAAATTGTTAAAACGTGTAACCATGAAATAAGGTGTAGACTATGCGCCTACACCTTATTTATAATAATAAAGAATGGGTATTATTTCACGATGGTCTTTTTGCCGTTGATGATATATATACCCTTACCAGGTTTCTTGACTCTTACACCCTGGAGGTTGTAAATGATATCGTTGTCTGCATTCCTCTTGACTGTCTGAATGCCGGTCGTTCCTGCAACATGGGCTTTTGGACCGAATCCTCCCATCGCATTGGCAGAACGGATAGACAACCGATCAAGATCGGGATTGACTTCAACGTTGTATGATGTTTCATTCGTCATTGTGAGGAATGTATTGTTCATAAACAAAGCGTATATTGCCGCTCCGTCTACAGCCGTCCATGTGATGACGCCATTGTCGTATCGGGCATCTTCTGGCGCTGCTATTTGTGCTGTGAACTTAGCGGGATTCCATTTCTTTTCAGCATTGTCCGTGAACATTTTTTCATATGTGAAGGCGGAAGCCATGCTGGCATTAAGGATGGTCTGGAAACTAGATTTGACTTTGATGGTATTCGTTTCAGGTGTTATGTCTACACCGTTGATATCCATCGTGTTGTATTCACCAAACACTTCCGGATCTGTGTTCGTTCTACCTTCTTCTGTCCAGCGGGTGTCTACAAGAGTATTCTCGGCGTTTTCGTCGAGTTGGGTGTTCAAATAGACGGCGATAGGCTGGTTGCTCCAGGTACGTCCAAAACTCCACGCACCTTTACCTTCGGAGAGGTCTACTACTTTACAGTTGTCAAATACATAACCGAACTGTGTCAGAGTGCGAGGTGCGACAATCATGCGGGTGCCGCCTCCATTAGTGAAGCGTGGCTCCAAAGAGAGAGTAGAGTTGAAAATACGTATGTCTCCACCACCGCAGATGAAGTCTGTGGTACCATGGAAATCGCATTCGTCCCAATATGACTGTAACCTGTTGTTCATGCTGTAATATGTACCTTCGTAAGACAGCATCCTGACATTCTTTCCGATGGTATAGTTGCCTAAGTCATTAAACGATGCTGCAGCACCTTGTGAATCAGATTCGTAATACTCAAACGCATTCTTCAGAGTCAGATCTTGTAGATAGAGATTGGTCGAGGTATTCTTTAATAAGTCAGCAGTGCCTAACCCTTCATTATCATAATTTGGGGCGGTGACAATGATGGTACTGTCTGGAGACTCGCCAATAATGGAAATATTGTGTCCACTGATTGTTGTTTCCACAGTATCCCCAAGGTCATATGTTCCTTTTGGCAGGAAAATATAAAGGCGCTCGGTATTTTTGGTAGAATTGAGCGTGTTGGCTAAGTCGACAACTTCTAAAAAACTCTTGGCATCACCAGGGCTGACAATAAACCAATTACCTATATTGGTGTAGTTTGTTTCAGCCGTGTTAATAATCCTGATACCATGAATCTTTACTTCGGTAGACGTCTTAATAAACAGTGATATGGTCCCCCCTTCACCATTATACATATAGTTGACGATATCTCCATCATCTTTAACATCTGTTTTGAGGATGGATAGCGTATCGCCCGCTTCGGATTTGATGAGGATAGTGTCGTTGTCGTTTTCCTGACATAACTTGATGCTTATAGTGGCTTTTGTCCCCACGAGTAAGTCAATCTGGTTCCCGTCTTTAAAAGCCCATCCATGTACATCGTCGAACCAATGAAACCCATCACCTTTAGGATTAAATGCCTCATGGTTGGCAGGGTCAAAATAGATGTCGGTCAGGTTAAAATCATAAATGGCTGATGTGCTGGCTTCTTCTATGGCTGTCGTAATGGCGTAGAGACTGATATTTGTGTTGACAGTTTCGCCAATGGTGTATCTTAATCCACCGTCTGGTTCATGATACCATCCGCGCATTTTATAACCTTCTTCCACTGTGACAGCATCGAAGTTGACATCAAAATGGTCGATAATCGCACCTAACTCACGGCGTGACTCACCTAACACAGTGATACCGTCGCTGTCATAATAGGTCAGTTTAGCACTGGGCTTCTGTTTAATGTTCAATTTATATTGTACTGTCTGCATGTCTTCGGAACTCATGGTAATGATGACTGTACATTTTGTGTCGTCACCATCATAGGTGATAGACTCTATCGCTCCCGTCTTAGCAATAGCAGTGACAGGGTTGCTGGCGCTGACCATTACATCGTCAAAGTCGATTACTAATTCTGCTTCATAAGTTTGGCCGAATAGTTTCTCAACTGCGTATTTCGTACCATTGATGGTCAGAGCATCGAGAGCGGGTGGATCTAAAGGTTTTGGCTTCTCTTTCTGAACTGCGCTGATGCTTAACAGGCTTCCACCATTATTGACAATCATCACATAGCCGTTATTTACGTCAGTTTCTGTTGGCGAATAATTCGTATTAGCCTCGACAGCAGCCATGTCTCCAATAGTATAGGCGAAATCCTCTCCGCCATTGACAGTAACGATATCGAGATTGCTCTCGACCTGAACCTTAAAAGTCACACCGTCATCCGTTTTAATTCCGCTTTGGGCAGCCTCAATCTTATTCCCGTTAGCCTCGATAATAAAATCAATACCATTGATCTTAAACGTGTCTGACTCGGTACTTTCAGATGCTGCGATTAATTGCGAAATGGTTTCTTCGTCTTGGAAATTCCAGGTAGCAGTCACATCCTGGGCCTTGACGAAACCAGTGAGCAGGCATAACAGCCACAAACAAGCAGTTCTTTGTAATGATAGTTTTAACATGTTTTCTTAGAATATATGTGATTATGTTATTTAATTCTTGGATAATATTCATCTACCCGACTATCTGCATTATCATTTTCAGCCTTCATGATTTCCTCCACAAGGCTGTTGCAATATACCTCCACGTTGGTATAGAAACCATGTTTGTCAAGTGTATATTCTGCAGCATCGTTGGATAGGGGATCAAGACCGTTGGCCGTTTCCCATGCATCGGGCATACCGTCGCTGTCGGTATCGAAATTGTCAGGACGGCCATAGCTCTCTAGCGTGTATTCACCCTGATCTTTCACAAAGTCGATGATACCAGGGCGGTGGGCGATGGCTTTACCGTCACCGGTTTTCTCTGCAGAGCCTGTATAGGTAGTCGTGCCGTCTGCAGCCTCTTTCATGTAACGAGCATCGACATCGTCACGATAGAGTGAAGCACCTGCATAGGTTAAGACTTGTTGGTAAGCGTTTTGGGCAGAGTGGGTGGTGACCTTGCCGGTTTCAACTTCCTTGTCGAGTTTGATGCTTACGCAGTCCTCGTCTTTGGAATTCTTCTTATAGACAGCCCCCTCGCCATATAAGTGTTTGGTATCGGGGATATAACGCTCACCGTCAATGAGTGAGGTACCGCCGTCGTAGATGACACCCTGCCAGTCGTAGTTCTCGGCTTTGTCGTTAGCGGCAGTCACATAGTTGCCGTTGATGTAGTAGCGTGAACAGTACCCCATGAAGTCGGAACCAGAGGCATTGCTGGAAGTAGCAACAGAGATCTGGGTGACACGCGTCTTGTTTTTGGTGGCAGGGCCGGCCTTGTAGTAGTTGTTGACGATGTTGATGTTGCCGCCGCCGGTACCGCCATAACAGCCATTGCCGGCTCCCCAGTTGTACATCACGCAGTTGCGGAAGTCAACAATCTCTGCCTGGATGCTGTTGGCGTATTTCTCGGTATCATACTTGTCGTAATTATACCGAGCCCCACAGAAGCGAGGCACGCGGTTTTGCATGTGGCAGAGGAAGTTGTGGTGGAAGGAGGCTCCCTTACCGCCCCAGATGCCGCCGTAGCTGTGCTCGCCCTTGCTGTGGCCGGGATTGGCCAGGGCCTCGCCGAGGGTACACCACTGCATCGTGAAGTGCTGGTTGTCGTAGAAAGAGGCTATCTCGTCGATGCTCCAACTGAAGGAACAGTGGTCTAGCACGATACCGTCTTTCTGTCGCTGCCAAATGGCGTCAGCGCCATCGTTTACATCTTTTTCCTCTCCACGACGGATACGGAGGAAGCGGATGATGTTGTTGTCGCTTGGCCTGACTGTCTGGTATCTCACTGTAATACCTGGGGCAGGAGCCGTCTGCCCCTCTATTGTGGTATTAGCACCGATGACCAGGTCAGACTCCAGTGCGATGATACCGGAGATGTCGAAGACCACTATCTTCTTATTGTTTCCATTGACAGCAGCCCGCAACGAGCCCTCACCTTTGTCATTGAGATTGGTGACATGACGCACTTCTCCACCGCGGCCACCAGTGACATAACGTCCATGTCCTTCGGCGCCTGGGAATGCCGGGGCGATGGTCTCTGATATATCTTCATCTTCCGGTTCCGGTATTGGCGTTGGAGTTGGATCGATGATGGCAACAGGGTTGTCGACACTGCTGCAAGCAGAGAATGGTATCGGGCAGATAGCGATCAGCATCGCCCAAAGGAAATTACTCTTCTTTCTCATTTGTCTATTGTTTATTGTCTTTTATTGCATTCTTTGAAGTCCTTCCCAGCGTACATCCCATTGCCCGTCTTTCGGGAAACCGGGATTGTGCGGCTCCTGACAGCCATCCCAGCCTGCACACATCATGGCGATGGCAGAGAGCAGAGCCCCGTTGCCGGGGAGATAGCAGCGCAGGCGCTCTGCGGTCTGGAAGTTATGGCCGTTCTTTAGATAGGTATTCTTCTGGGTGTCGATGAGCAAGGCATTAAGGGCGGTCTCCGGTTCTCCGAGACGTGCGGCAGCCATGGCTATCATACCGTAGTCCCAGCCCCAGGTACTCTGCCAGTTCCAGTTCTGAATCACCCAATTGAGGGCTTGTTTCATCTTCTCTTTATTATATAATAAGGTGTAAGGCATTTTTCCGCTTGGTAGCATGCCACAGGCTCCGAGGACTGCAGGATGGTCACTGCGACTTTTCTCGGCAAATGTCTCTGTGGAGGCAGTGGGCATCGGCATGCCAGCGGTATAGATGCCGTTCTGTTCGGGGAGGGGAGAAAGGTTGCTGAGGATGTGATCCCACTGGGCATGACGCTCCTGGCCATGACGTTCGCGCCATAGATTGGCGATGCTGAGGCCATATTGCCAAAATGCCAGTTCGAAGGGGTGATTATAACTGAAGTCCTTTGACATGCTCTCCTGCATGGCGGTGGCTCCCTTGAGATTGTAACGACCCGTATTCTTGTCGTAACGGACGAAATCGGCCATGAACGTTGCTGTTGATTCAACCATCTCTCCGTATCTCTGAAGTGTCTCGACAGAGGGATTGGCACGATACATCTCTTCGGCAAAGTAGATGTAATGCGGCTGTTGCCAGATAAGGAAAGAGCCGATATTCGAGGGAGCCTCGCCAGCCCAAGGGTCGGTCATCTTCATCCAACGCACGCCCTTGAATCCTTGTCGCTCTGCTATCTGACGGGCCACGGGGTAGGCTGTCTCGTTATACCACTTGAGCATCTGCTCTAACACCTCAGGCCGATTCCAAAGAACGAAGTCAACGGCATGCCACCACGTCATCTCAAGATGCGGACGGCCGAACCAGGAATTATAGGTAAGGCCTGTCTCCTGTGGGGGAATGCTGTTGGCGCAGTTGACCTGCGTGAGGTATTGGGAAAGCACGACGCGACGCTCCAGTTCCTGGGCTCGTGGGTCTTTACACTGTGAGAAGTCTGTGAAGGCCCCTTTTTCCCACCACTGATGCCAGTGGCGTTGGGTGGCCTTGTGATATTGATCGTATTCGAAAGATGAGTATGGGGCCTGAGGACTCTCTGGGAAATACTCGGCAGAGAAGGTCAGCACGTTATCTGCTGTGCTGAGTTCGAAGTGATGACGGTCGCATTCTTGAAGATTTGCTTGGCCTTCCCATTGCAACAAGACATAGTATTTGGTGCTGTCAAGTATTCGCTCGATGACGGCCGAATGCTCGTCTTGGGCGATGATGACTGACTGATGTCTCTCAGGCTTTCTCCAGTCGTTGGCGTCGTCTGTGTGCTTTCCTGTAGGATATGAAAACCGAAGGGACACTGTTGCCCTACGGTCTCTGAATAGATTACTTTGGATTCTGGCATAGAGCGCATCCTTCGAAGGATGAACCCCCGTCGTGACATCTACCGCTACGCCGTCGGCTTTGAAAGAGGAATTAATCTCGCCATCCCAGAGATGGAGAGATTGTTTAGGGCCAGTTAGGGAAGATAGGGGGAGTCGGGTGCCGTTGGCATCCTTGAGATCGAGGCCTATGGTGCCAAGGTTCAGACGGTGGGGATTCGCACGAAAATACTCCGTGGCCTGCTGGTTGCGACCGCCTTGTTTGTATTCTACGGCGTACACCTCGGGGTGGCCGTGACCCAGATCGAAACTCTTCTCGCTTTCGGCAGGTGTCAGGCCGTTGGTGTTTTCGAACTTATGCCATCCCCAATCGGACATGGCTGTCAGGGGCACACCTGCCCCGTATTCAAAAGGGAACGACTGCAGTCCTGTGATGTCGACGGTTGTGGCGAAGTGGCCGTTGCCGACAGTCAGTGAAGCGAGGGGATCGGCCTCGGTGATGACAGGATTGTTACGAGTGACGACGGCCTGCCTGTCGATGGCAGCCGTCGTATTCTCTGTGTCGTAGCCTAATGCCTCCATTTCGAGCGAAGCCCAGATGAACGGGCCGACACCTTTGGCGTCATTGTCTCGGATCGGTTCGGAGAGATAATAGTCATAACCTCCGTCGCGCCTTCTGTTCTCGTTGACGCTGCCTTTGGGATTCACCTTCTTCATGGCAGCGATAACTTCTGGTGTTGCAGCCGGGCCAAGGCCTGCAACTGCACAACAGTTGGTGAGTGAGATAGTCTTATCGGCATTTACACGGATAAAGTTGTTGATGATGCCTTTGTATGCCTTTATGCCGGCATCGCGGTATTTAGCACCTACATAACCTTTTCGGTAAGCCTTCAACAGAGCGTAAGTAAACATCGCAGAACAGGTAGATTCAAGATAATTGCCTTCACGGCCAGGACTATCCATTACCTGATACCATACTCCTGTCTCCTTGTCCTGCCATTTGAGGATTGCGTCGAAATCTTTCACCAAGAGTTCGATGACTTCAGAACGGTGGCCATAGTCCTCTGGCAGTGCATCGAGCACTTCGATGAGTGCCATCGTGTACCATCCCTGAGCACGACCCCAACAGTGCTGTGAGAGACCAGTTTCCTTATCAGCCCAGAATGCGTTACGTGTTTCGTCATAGGCATGACGATTCAGATTGGTGTTCGGGTCGAGTGTACGCTGATAGGTAATCTTCAGTTGGTTTACGGCATCGTCGTAGATTCTGGTGATGGCACCCTTTTTGGCATCTTTAGCCGAAGTGGTAATAGGAGCCGTAAGAACTCGATAGGGCAACCCCATGAAGATACCGTCTAACCATACTTGATAGGCATAGATGGCCTTATGCCAGAATACCTTGTCGGCAATAGTGCGCGGCTGGTTCTCCAACTGCTTCATCATCGTCTTCATAGCCATTAGATTCTTGGCCTCAGGCCACTTCTGATACATACGAGTCACGAAATGGCCTGTGCGGATATTGTCGAGGTTATAATCCAGGATGTCATAGCCACGGATGTCACCCATGGCATTGATCATCGTGTCGGTGTACTCCTGGCAGTACTGACGGATGTCCTCACCCCCATATCTAAAATAGGTGTCGAGCATTCCTTCCAGTTCAATGCCCATCACATAACTCCATTTGGGTTTTGTAGAGAAGTCAAGAAGATAACTCTTCGGCACACGCTTCATCTCCGAGTAGGTGAGCCACTCGCTATAGTGCTTGTATGGCATCTCCTGTAATACCAAACTGCCGTTTAGGAAGAGATTCTCGAAAGTGATGTTGCGAGTCTTGCCCGAAGAAAAGTTGCCTGACTTTACACCATTGAACTTGCAATTCTTCACCTTTACGTCATAAACGTAGGTGTCCTCATCCAGTCCAATGATTTGTACACCATACTTCGAATTCTCGCTGGTGACGTTCTCCATATAGACATTGCGCACAGTAGGGTAGTTGCCACGACAGCACACCTCATTATGCTCGTAGTCGAGGTTGATCTTCAGTACGCTCTCTTTGCAAACACCTACCTTGATATCCTTCATGTTGATGTTCTCGATGATACCTCCACGACAGGAGTTTGTCTTGATACGTAGTACACGTTCCAGTTCGGGAGAATCCATTACGCAGTCGTGAGCAAACACATTCTGGCAGCCGCCTGATATCTCTGAGCCGATGACTACGCCGCCATGTCCGTTCTTCATCTCGCAGTTGCGGATGATGATGTTTTTCGACGGCATGTTGCGCTCACGACCGTCACGGTTTCTTCCGCTCTTGATGGCGATACAGTCATCACCGGTATTGAAGAAGCAGTTCTCGATGAGTACACGGTCACAGCACTCAGGGTCACAGCCGTCACCATTGGGACCGTCGTTAATCATCTTTACCCTACGGACGGTGATATCGGTAGAGTGCAGGGGATGAATCACCCAGAATGGCGAACGCAGCAGCGTGACATCCTCCAACAGAATACCTTCGCACTTATTAAAACTGACAAGTTGAGGGCGCAAACCGTCTTTCGGACCGAATACTCGCTCGGGCGAACGTTCACCTTTCTCATTATACATAGGGATTCCGTCCTCACCGTTCTTCAGTAGACGGGGGCGAGCCTCCTTGCGCTGACTGATCATACCCTCCTTCCAACCAAAACGGGGATTGCCATTCCAGGGCCACCAGGTTTCATTGGAGCCTCCGCCGTCGATGGTACCCTTTCCTGTAATGGCGATGTCCTTTGCCTTGAAGGCATAGACACAGGGTGAGAGATTGAAACACTCCAGTCCCTCCCATGAGGTTTCCACGATGGGATATAAGTCTGGCTCAAAAACAAACTCCAGTACTGCGTTCTCTTGCACTTCGAGGTTGACGCCGCTTTTAAGTGTAATGGCTCCTGTGAGGAACTTGCAACCCGCAGGCACTACCACGCGACCACCCCCCTTTTTTGAACACAAATCGATAGCCTTCTGGATGGCCTTCTGGTTCTTGATGGCTTTCTCTTTGGCCGGTAGTTTAGAACTGGCCAGATTGTCGGGCGTTGCCCCAAACTTGGTGATTAAGTACACTTTGTCCGCGAACTGTGGTTCTCGGATGCTCTTCTCAATCTGCTCGTACATCGCCTCGTCCCAGCCTTGAGCGGCTGCCAACGTGGAGAATAACAGACAAAGTACGAGCCACAGGGATTTTTTCTTCATTTTGTTATGCTTTTAGTTCGTAGTCTCACTTTTTGCGCACAAAGTTACGTAAAAATTGCGAAACTACGAACTAAATTGTTGGAAAAATAACGTAAACGTTATCTTTAATCGTTATTTACTGGATCTCCCAACCGATAGCCGAAGCGCCGAGTACGGCAGCCGAGGCACCGTCGAGACCGCTCACAAGGAACTGAGCCTTGTTCTTGAAGATGTTCATGACGTGGGCATTGTAGGCTTCGCGAATTGGCTTCATAATCAGTTCGCCGGCCTTCACCATACCGCCGAAGAAGATGAATGCCTCAGGCGAAGAGAAGGCTGCGAAGTCAGCGCAAGCCTCACCGAGCATCTTACCTGTGAACTCATAAATCTCCTTGGCCAGTTCGTCGCCCTTGCCTGCGGCGATAGACACGTCGAGAGAGGTGATCTTCTCCGGGTCCATATCACGGAGCAGTGACGGACGGTCTGTCTTGGCCAGCAGTTCACGGGCCGTACGGGCCACACCTGTTGCGGAGCAATAAGCCTCCAGACAGCCTGTACGTCCGCAGCCACAACTGCGTCCCTCAGCCCCACGAACCATCGTGACGTGACCCAGTTCTCCGGCGAAGCCGTCGTGGCCATAGAGTAACTGGCCGTTTACCACGATACCAGAGCCGACACCCGTACCGAGGGTGATGACGATGAAATTCTTCATGCCGCGGGCCACACCGTACACCATCTCACCAATAGCAGCGGCATTGGCGTCGTTGGTCAGGGCGACGGGAATGTTGTTCAAACGCTCGCTGAACAGTTTGGCCAAAGGCACTACGCCATTCTTTGCCCAAGAGAGATTCGGGGCGAACTCAATCGTACCATTATAATAATTACCGTTGGGAGCGCCTATACCCATGGCTTTGATTTTCTCGATGCCGCCTACCTGGTCGATGATTACCTGCAGTACCTCAACACAGGCGTCCACATAGTCTTCCACTTTTTCGTAGGTGCCGGTCTTGATGGCTGTCGTTGCCTTGATCTCACCACGGGCATCCACGATGCCGAAAACGGAGTTCGTTCCTCCTAAGTCCAAGCCGATGACGTATGGCTTGATTGCTGCATTTTGTTCGTTCATTTTGATGGTTTTTATGTTTATAATTCATTATTTGGGTACAAAGTTACAAATTATCTTTGAATTGAGCAAAACAATATATGAGATTTAACATTTAAACTTTTCCCCAATACTAGAATGCTTTTCGATAACCAAAAGAACGACCTCTGATATCATAGTTAGCGGAAACTAAATGTTAAATGTTAATTGTTAATTGTTATTTTGGTTGGACGTTTCGATATATTTTTGTACCTTTGCACTCGATATGCCGATACATATACCTATTAATATATTGGATTTCATCTTCAAGGGGATGATGATCGGGATGATTGCCAGTGCTCCGATGGGACCCGTCGGCATCCTTTGTGTGCAGCGAACGCTGAACAAGGGACGTTGGTATGGTATGGCCACCGGTGTGGGGGCTGCCGTCAGCGACATCCTTTATGCGGGCTTCGCAGGCTTCGGTATGTCGTTCGTGATGGACTTGATCAACAACGACCAGAACCGTTTCTATCTGCAGATGGGCGGTAGTATCATGCTGTTGTGCTTTGGCCTGTACACTTATAAGTCTGACCCGACGAGGAAGATGCACCAATCAGGACAACAGAAGGGAACGTTGTGGTATAACACGTGGACGGCATTCCTCGTGACGTTCTCCAATCCGCTGATTATCTTTCTCTTCCTGGCCCTTTATGCCCAGTTCGCCTTCGTGTTGCCCGACCATCCGTTCGAGATGCTCGTGGGCTTTGCCAGCATCGTGGGCGGCGCCTTGTTATGGTGGTGGGGACTGACGTGGCTGGTGGACCGCATCCGTACGAAGTTCGACACGGCAGGAATCCGCATCATCAATCAGATTATCGGTGGGGCTGTGGTCATCGGTTCCGTCTTGATGCTCTTGGGCCTGACGACCAACCTAATTCGCTTTTTCTGACGACAACTATGACAACATAGACAACTCGAAATATGTTTGTAGCACAGGAATTAAGAAAGAAGAATATCGCAGAATATCTGTTGTATATGTGGCAGGTGGAGGACACAATACGGGCGTTCGACTGCTCGCTGAGAAGAATCCGCGACGAGTATGTCAGCCGCTTTGAATATACGGAAGAACAGAAAGAGGAAGAGGTCGACTGGTTCGGGAATCTTATCAGAATGATGAACCAGGAAGGCTGCCGGGAAAGGGGACACCTGCAGATCAACAAGGTGACGATGCAGATGCTGATTGAGTTGCATGAACAGTTGCTGCAGTCGCCGAAGTTCCCGTTTTACAACACGGCGTACTACAAGGTTCTGCCGTTCATTGTGGAACTGCGCAACCATGGGGCAAACAAGGAAGAGAATGAGATTGAAACGTGTTTCAACTCGCTTTACGGTGTGATGCTATTGCGTCTGCAAAAGAAGAATGTCTCGCCTGAGACAGCCCACGCCGTGAAAGAGATTTCCACTTTCATCGGCATGCTCAGCGACTATTATCACAAAGATAAGGCAGAAGGATTGAAGTTTGAATAAGAAAACAAGATAATGCTAATGATAACGACAACTGGGACAACGATGACAACTTTGGCCTACGACGGCAACTGCCGTCTGCGGAGTTGGAAAGGTTCTGGAAGTTGTCTTAGTTGTCATAGTTGTCGTTAAAATAAATAGTTGTTGTATGAAGATATTAATTACGGGCTGTAATGGCCAATTGGGAAATGAAATGCAGTTGCTGGAGAAGGTGAATCCCCAGCATACCTATTTTAATACGGACGTGGCAGAACTGGACATCACCAACCAAGAGGCCGTTGAGGCGTTCGTGAGCGAGAATGATATTGACGGCATCGTGAACTGTGCCGCCTATACCGCTGTGGACAAGGCGGAAGAGAATCAAGAGTTGTGCCATCTGCTGAATGCTGTGGCGCCAGGTTACTTGGCTGAAGCCGTCGGCAAGCGTGGTGGATGGATGATACAGATTTCGACGGACTACGTGTTCGACGGCACGAACCATACACCGTATGTCGAGACCGATCCCGTGTGTCCGAACAGCGTCTATGGCTCGACGAAACTCGACGGTGAGAAGGCTGTGATGGCTGCCTGTGAGCAGTCGGTGATTATCCGTACAGCGTGGCTGTACTCCACTTTCGGCAACAACTTCGTGAAGACGATGATTCGTCTGGGTAAGGAAAAACCGGAGCTGGGTGTGATCTTCGACCAGATTGGCACGCCTACCTATGCCCGTGACTTGGCTGTGGCTATCTTTGCCGCCATCAATCAGGGCGTGAAACCCGGACTCTATCACTTCTCGAACGAGGGCGTCATCTCGTGGTACGACTTCACAAAGGCCATCCATCGCATCGCCGGTATCACGACCTGTCACGTTCGTCCTCTTCACACCGAAGAGTATCCGACGCCCGCCGCCCGTCCGCACTATTCCGTGCTCGACAAGACAAAAATCAAACAGACCTATGGTATTGAGGTGCCCTATTGGGAAGAAAGCCTCTCTGAGTGTATTGCAAAATTATGAATCAAGAGATAGATAGAAGAAGGACATTTGCGATCATATCGCACCCGGATGCTGGTAAGACGACGCTGACAGAGAAGTTCCTGCTGTTCGGTGGTCAGATACAGGTGGCCGGTGCCGTCAAGAACAATAAGATCAAGAAGACGGCTACCTCTGACTGGATGGACATCGAGAAACAGCGTGGTATCTCGGTGTCAACCTCTGTGATGGAGTTCGACTACCAGCCCGAGGGCTCAGACATTGAATACAAAGTGAATATCCTCGACACCCCGGGTCACCAGGACTTTGCTGAGGATACCTTCCGCACGCTGACGGCTGTCGATTCAGCGATCATCGTCGTGGATGGCGCGAAGGGTGTGGAGACACAGACCAGGAAACTGATGACCGTCTGCCGCATGAGGAAGACACCCGTCATCATCTTCATCAACAAGATGGACCGTGAGGGGCGTGATCCCTTTGACCTGCTTGACGAACTCGAACAGGAACTGGAGATCAGCGTGCGTCCCCTGTCTTGGCCCATCAATCAGGGTGCGAAGTTCAAGGGCGTGTATAATATCTATGAGCAGAAACTTGACCTCTTCACTCCCGATAAGCAGCGCGTGACGGAGAAGGTGGAGGTGGATATCGACAGCGCGGAACTCGACGAGCGGGTAGGGGAGCAGGATGCTCAGAAACTGCGTGAGGACTTGGAACTCGTCGATGGCGTCTATCCCGAATTCGACGTTGAGACATATAGAAACGCTGAAGTGGCACCCGTGTTCTTTGGTTCTGCTTTGAACAATTTCGGTGTACAGGAACTGCTGAACTGCTTTGTGGAGATCGCCCCATCGCCTCGTCCGACGAAGGCCGAGGAGCGCGACGTGCAGCCCGAAGAACCGAAGTTTACGGGCTTTATCTTCAAGATTACAGCCAATATCGATCCCAACCATCGTTCGTGTATCGCCTTCTGTAAGGTGTGTAGTGGTCAGTTTCGCCGTAACCAGCCCTATCTGCATGTGCGGCAGGGGAAGACAATGCGCTTCACCTCACCCACGCAGTTTATGGCCCAGCGCAAGTCGACCATCGATGAGGCGTGGCCGGGAGATATCGTAGGACTGCCTGATACGGGTGGTATATTTAAGATAGGTGATACCCTGACGGAAGGGGAACAACTGCATTTCCGTGGATTACCTTCGTTCTCACCAGAGTTGTTCAAGTATATTGAGAACGATGACCCGATGAAGTCGAAGCAGTTGCAGAAGGGTATCGACCAACTGATGGACGAGGGTGTGGCCCAGTTGTTCGTCAACCAGTTCAACAACCGTAAGATTATTGGCACCGTCGGTCAGTTGCAGTTCGAGGTGATCCAGTATCGTTTAGAGAATGAGTACAATGCCAAGTGCCGCTGGGAACCCGTTCATCTGTATAAGGCCTGTTGGATCGAGAGTGACGATGACGCCGAGTTGGAGAACTTCAAGAAGCGCAAGTACCAGTATATGGCCAAGGACAAGGAGGGTCGTGATGTGTTCCTCGCAGACTCTGGTTATGTATTGTCAATGGCTCAGGAGGACTTCAAGCATATCAAGTTCCACTTTACGAGTGAATTCTGATGACGAGAGAAGAAGATATCAAGAAGGCAGTTGAGACGATGCGGAAGGGTGGGGTCATCCTCTATCCGACGGATACTGTCTGGGGCATCGGCTGTGATGCCACGAATGTAGATGCTGTGAAACGGGTATATGCCATCAAGCAGCGTGATGACTCGAAGGCGCTTATCTGTCTGGTGGACAGTGATGCAAGGATGCAACGCTATTTCAGAACTGTTCCTGAAGTTGCATGGCAGCTTGTCGACAGCCTGAAAGAAAGCGATGCCAAGCCGACAACGCTCATCCTCGATGGCGCTATCAATCTGGCAGAGAATCTGATTGCCGATGATGGCAGCGTGGGAATCCGCATCACCAACGAACCCTTCTCTAAGGAACTCTGCTATCGTTTCCAGAAGGCCATCGTCTCAACCTCGGCGAATATCAGCGGAGAACCTGCAGCGCAGAACTACTGCGACATCGACCCTCGGATTATCGAGGCTGTCGATTATGTATGTTGGTCGCGTCGTCAGGAGCATAAGCCCCACACCCCGTCGAGCATCATCAAACTCAAAGAAAACGGAGAAGTTACTGTGATTAGGAAATAAAATATTAGGCACGGATGACACGGCTTTAAATAAAGACACGGCAGGCTGCGCATAGGAAAGCAGCGTTTCTCATAAGAGAGCCGTGTAATCTGTGCCAACAATTAAATGGAAGCGGCAATAAACGATAGACAACTCAATTGGCTCCAACGCCTGCATGAGTGGCGGGTGGAGCATGTCAGCGAGAAGATGTTTATGATCATCCTCGCGCTGATTGTCGGCTTTTTCGCTGCTGTGGCGGCTTTCGTGCTCCACTGGATCATCAACCAGATCGTTTATCTGCTTACCAGTTCTTTCGACCGTACGGGAGCCAACTGGCTCTATCTGGTCTATCCTGTCGTGGGTATCTATCT
>Ga0247611_10000909_pt1 | contig 56460 bp, 57 predicted proteins | sample 177DNAGHGhighgp2_FD_192422 | JGI IMG/M metagenome (GOLD analysis project Ga0247611, IMG submission 192422) | Sheep rumen microbial communities from Palmerston North, Manawatu-Wanganui, New Zealand - 1770 DNA GHGhigh gp2 | ecosystem: Host-associated > Mammals > Digestive system > Stomach > Rumen... | reverse complement strand
AACTACTTCAGCACATTGGTGTTGTAAGTCGATAATGGTTTCGTTTTAGAATCGTTTGCCTAATTTGCATAATTAGTGCAATTTGTGTTCGTTTAAAGAAAATTCTCTAATTCTCCAATTCTTGATATTGAACAATGCAACAAGATAAGAGATATAAACAACTTGAAGAAGCTCTGCTTAAGGCAACTGACTTGCTGATAGAAAAGGCAAAGAGTCAGGGTGAGAAAGCCCTCTACAATCTTTTCAAGTCTGCTATTCTGAAGAAATATAGGGATCAGTATGACGTCGATATTCAGCAAGGAGAAGTAAAGAAAGAAACTGTTGACAAGAGCATTGACTTCCTCTTTGAAAACGCATGTGTCAGTTTCAGAACGCTTCCCAATATAAAGGATCTCGACAAAGAAGATGTGATAAAGCAAGCACAGACCGCTTTACCCTCGTGGAAGGCAATGGTAATACAGAATCTAACTAATAAAGGAATAAGGGTGGTTTAACCAATGCCTCGCCAACCTCGAACATCCTCAGGCACCGGTATCTACCATGTGATGCTTCGTGGCATCAACAGACAAGATATCTTTGAAGAGCAGGAGGACTACCAACAGTTTCTCATCCGTCTTCAGAACCTCGTAGATCCTATAGATGACAATGGCGAACATATCCCGTCTTACTTCCATGTATATGCCTACTGCCTCATGTCCAATCACGTACATTTGCTGCTACGTGAACGTACCGAGAGTATTAGCGTTAGCCTGAAACGCCTTGCCGTTTCCTATGCAGCATACTACAACAAGCGTTATCAAAGGGTAGGGCACCTGTTTCAGGACAGGTTCAAAAGTGAGCCGGTAAATGACATCGAGTATTTTGTAACGCTGTTGAGATACGTTCATCAAAATCCAGTTAAGGCAGGGATTTGCGTCAAGGCAGAAGAATATATTTGGAGTAGTTGGCAGGAGTATCTGAACGACGATGGACTGCTACCGACGCTGTGCTATACCAGAGCAGTGCTCAAGCGCATTCCGCTCGAAGACTTGAAAGGATTAGTTGATGAACCATTAGATGGCGATATAACAGATGTAGAGTACACTACAGACGACCGTTTGACAGATGATGACATACGTCAGTATCTTCGAGGCCGCTGGCAGTTGGAGCACCCTACAGACCTGCAAAAGAAAGAAAAGACAGAACGTGACGTAATACTAGTCGAAGCCATTCAGTATGGCGCACCATTGCGGCAACTATCAAGGCTGACAGGTATCAGTTACGGAGTCATACAAAGAATAAATGTTAAAATAAAGAGTTCGGAAGTGGGTCAGTAGAACCGTCCCCTCTATGTTGAAAGAGGAGATTCTTAATGGTCATGTTCATACGATAGATGAGATGAAGGCATGGCTGCAGTCTTTTAGCAATAGCGGATACAACCCAAAGCAATTATTGATATACGATGTCCGAAATAGCTGATTCTATACAAACGAAGTGTTTAGCATTCAGCGACCGCGTTATCAAGTTGAATGATTACCTTCTAAAAGAGGCAGCGAATGCAAAGCCTGCATTTAAGGTGGTGAAGGGTAGGAGGGTTTATGAGAAATCGATTCCCGTTTATCTTCAATCCGTAGCGAATATCTCAAATCAACTCCTACGTGCGGGAACGAGCATAGGGGCTAACAATGCTGAGGCAACTAGCGGTATAAGTAAGGCAGATTTCAAGTCAAAGTCGTATATCGCATTGAAAGAGGCTCGTGAAAGTTTATACTGGCTTCAGTTGTTACATAGGAACAACTATTTAAACGACAAACAATTTGACTCAATATATACAGATTGCGAAGAGTTAGTCAAAATTCTGACTCATCGTTGCAAAAAGCTGGATGGGGTGGAATAACATCAAACATCATCCTTCATCCATCAAACATCTTTCGATTGTACCATCATCGTGACCTTATTGGTTCACCCAGTACATCTATAAAAAAGGATACTTGAATGATTATTTCAGTTAATCCCGCGCGGATTAACCGAAAAGAGAGATAAAGATAAAGGAAGGAACAAAGAAGAAATAACTTTCAACTTTCAATTTTCACCTTTCAACTCGAAAAGACTTTCAATTTTCACCTTTCAACTCGAAAAGACTGTCAACTAGATGGAATCTCCGATTCAATCCAAGTCTCGCTCCTTTGCTATTCGCATCATCAACTGCTACAAGTTCCTGACTGAGCAGAAGCATGAGCAGATAATGTCCAAGCAACTCTTGCGATGTGGAACAAGCATTGGCGCAAACACAAGAGAGAGCAAGAATGCACAGTCCAGAATGGACTTCTTGAATAAGTTGAACATCGCCCTGAAGGAAGCAGACGAAACAGAATATTGGTTGGATTTACTCCATGAGACGAAATATCTTGATGACAACATGTACGAGTCACTGCTGAGCGACTGTAAAGAGATAATAGCAATATTAGTGACAATAATAAAGAAACTGAAAGATAATCCGAAAGGACAAAAGTAACTTTCACTTTTCAATTTTCAATTTTCAACTTGATTAATCTTTCACCTTTCACCTTTCATCTTTCAACTTTCAACTTTCACCTTTCAACTGTCAACTTATAAAAAGAATGAAACTTTCAACTTTCAATTTTCAATTTTCAACTCTACTTCTCGCTGCATTTCTTTGCTTCCAGAGCGTTTCTGCGCAAACGAGTGCGATTAGCGATGAAGCTAGAAAAGAAATCAGAGAGAAGATAGGTCTCGACATGACAGTCCCTGACTTCTCGACGAAGAAAATCGATGCGAAGGTGATGGGTACTCGTTTGGCGGGGATATTGGAATATCAGCTTGAGAATTTCCATCAAGACATTTATGAAAGATACTATGCTAAGATCCTGAGTGAACAGCATGAGGCTTTACATAATAAGTATTTCGACATCAAGAAGATGAAGTTTATTAGTGCTTCAAAGAAAGACAATGAGATAACCATCCTTATGAAGGTATGGCCAGACAAGAATACCGCTAATGTCAAACAGGCAGATCTTAAGATACATTTCATAGATGGTGTTTCTGAAAGCCGAACCACGAACGAGTTATTTTCTACGTTGAGTCGTTATGTTCAGGCTCGTGAGAATTTTAATCAATAGACTATAGTGAGGTTTTTGTTAAGAATTAATTGATATATGACAAGTTATAAGAATAACGGGAAGTTGAAGCTTCTTATCATAGTAGGTACAAGGCCGGAGATTTCCCATTATTGCTGAGCACTGCAGGTAATGTATAAATGAGCGAAGTGAAATTTATGAAAACAGCACTTATTACTGGAATTACAGGCCAAGATGGTAGCTATCTGGCCGAGTTTTTGTTGGAAAAAGGTTATGACGTACATGGAACGATTAGACGTAGTTCCGTGGACTTCAGAGAGCGTATAGCACATTTGGAGGGTACACCTCATTTCCATCTGCATTATGCAGATCTGGGTGACTCAATGAGTGTCCTGGGCGTGATTGGAAAGGTACGCCCAGACGAAATATATAATTTAGCGGCTCAGAGCCATGTGCAGGTCAGCTTCGACTCTCCAGAGTTTACTGCTGATGTGGATGCTGTGGGTGTATTGCGCATCCTGGAGGCTGTACGTCAGCTGGGCATGACGGAGACATGCCGCATTTACCAGGCGAGCACGAGCGAGCTGTATGGTAAGGTGGAGGAGGTGCCTCAGAATGAGAACACACCGTTCCATCCCTATAGTCCTTATGCAGTAGCCAAGCAGTATGGTTTTTGGATTGTGAAGGAATATCGCGAGGCCTACAATATGTATTGCTGCTCTGGTATTCTGTTTAATCACGAGTCTGAACGTCGTGGTGAAACATTTGTAACTCGTAAGATCACATTGGCTGCAGCACGTATCTCTCAGGGCGTACAGGATTGTTTGTATCTTGGTAATATGGAATCTCTCCGCGATTGGGGCTATGCCAAGGACTATGTAGAATGTATGTGGCTCATTCTTCAGCAGGACAAACCAGAGGACTTCGTGATTGCTACTGGTGTACAGCACTCTGTCCGTGAATTCACAGAACTTGCTTTCAAACATGCAGGTATTGAATTGAAGTTCGAGGGCGAAGGTATCAATGAAAAGGGTATCGTAGTGAGTGGACCAGAGAATCTGATTGGCAAGACGGTTGTGGCTGTGAGTGAGGACTTTTATAGGCCAACGGACGTGGTGAATTTGTGGGGTGACCCAACGAAAGCTAAGGCGAAGTTGAAGTGGAATCCGAATAAGACTTCATTTGAGGAGTTGGTGAAACTTATGGTTGAGCACGACATCGCTAAGGTTGCTGCAGAAGGTGCTGCTGCCAAGGTGAGAACCAACTTAGCCGAATACCTCGAAAAGGGCATTGTAAAATAATAACGACCACGGATCTAACAGATATTACGGATAAGAATCATTTTTAGATGATGAGTTGGTTTTCTTTGGAAGTATCTTGAGAGTGAACTCTCAGAAGTACTTCAAAACAAAAACAACCTTTGTTCTCGAACAAAGCAGTCTTAAACAAGACAGTCATCTAAAAAATATCCGTTTAATCCGATTCATCCGTGTTCAAAAATGAAAAGAAATGTTAGATAAGAATTCTAAAATATATGTTGCAGGCCACAACGGCTTGGTTGGTTCTGCTATTTGGAACAACCTGCTGCAGCGTGGCTATACCAACCTTGTTGGCCGTAGCCACAAGGAACTGGACCTGACAGACCAGTATGCTGTCAAGAAGTTCTTTGATGAAGAACAGCCAGATGCTGTGGTATTGGCTGCTGCCTTTGTGGGCGGAATCATGGCTAATTCGCTGTATCGTGCGGACTTCATCATGATGAATATGAAGATTCAGTGCAATGTCATCAGCGAGGCTTACGCCCATGGCGTGAAGAAACTCCTCTTCCTGGGCAGCACCTGCATCTATCCCAAGAACGCTCCTCAGCCTATGAAGGAGGACTGTCTGCTGACTTCGCCACTGGAATATACAAATGAAGAGTATGCCATTGCAAAGATTGCAGGCTTGAAGATGTGCGAGAGCTACAACCTGCAGTACGGCACCAACTATATTGCCGTGATGCCCACCAACCTCTATGGCCCCAATGACAACTTCCACTTGGAGAACAGTCATGTGATGCCTGCCATGATGCGCAAGGTTTACCTTGCCAAGCTCATCCATGATGGTGCCTGGGATAAAATTGCTATCGACCTCAACAAACGCCCAGTAGAAGGCGTCACTGGCGAGGGTCTTACAGAAAACTCAACACTTTCCACTGACTCTAAACTCTCAACTCTCAACTCTAAACGAGAAAGCGCATTGAGCGTTTTGGCCAAATATGGCATTTTTGATAACCGAGTCGTCCTTTGGGGTACGGGTACTCCTCTCCGCGAGTTCCTTTGGTCAGAAGATATGGCCGACGCTTCAGTACACGTATTGTTGAATGTCAACTTTAGCGACATTATTGGAATCGAGAAATACTCATCTGTTCATTACGGAGCAAGCACCGATGGAGCTGTCGACCGCAACCATTCAGCAGGTCGTGGTGGCGCGTTACCAAAACTTGGCGAAATCCGCAACTGCCACATCAATGTCGGCACAGGCAAGGAGCTGACTATCCGAGAACTCTCCGAACTGGTTGTAAAAGCAGTTGGTTTCCAGGGAACTGTTGAGTTCGATACATCCAAGCCCGATGGCACGATGCGTAAACTCATCGACGTTTCAAAACTTCATTCTCTCGGTTGGACTCATAAGATTGATATTGGCGAAGGTGTAGCTAAACTCTTCAAATGGTATAAAGAGAGTTTACAATAACTTTTACTGCCGCGAGGCAGCAAAAAAAATCGATTATGTATGGGGCAGGCTCTTGTCAGGGGCTCTCATAAGATAAAGGTTCAATAAAACCTGCAGGGCCTGCACCCTTAGTTTTATATTATAAGTATCAAAATGTCCGGCAATAAACAAATAGCAAAAAATACCCTTTTTCTATATATTAGGATGATTGTGGTAATGGGTATAGGTCTTTACGTTGTTCGTGAAGTCCTTAGCTTGTTGGGTGTTGTTGATTATGGTATTTATAATGTTGTTGGTGGAGCGGTTAGTATGTTCTCTTTTGTGAGCGGCACATTGTCAACATCGTCACAGCGATATTTTTCTGTTGAGTTAGCAAAAAATAATTTTAAGAAGCTTAAGGAATTATTCTGTTTAAATATTACGGCATTTGCTCTTCTTTTAGGACTTTTTCTAATTATCGCAGAAACTTTAGGCTTATGGTTTTTAAACACCCAAATGACCATACCCGAGAATAGATTATTTGCTGCAAATATTGTATATCAGCTGTCTATTATTTCTTTCTGTATTGAGTTTATTTCAATTCCTTATAATGCTTTAATAATCGCTCATGAAAGAATGAGCGCATTTGCCTATATTAGCATTATAGAAGCGCTTTTGAAAATATTAATAGTTTATTTGTTAAGTATAACACTGTTTGATAAATTGATAACGTATGGGGTATTATTACTCCTTACTTCAATAGGAATAACTTTATCATATATCTTTTATTGTCATAAATACTTCTCAGAGTCTAAATACAGTTTTTATTGGAATAAACAAGAGGTTAAAGAGATCCTTGGTTTTTCAAGCTGGCATTTTGTCGGGTCATTTGCTATGGTTGTACGTAGCCAAGGCATAAATATACTTCTTAATATGTTTTTTAACCCGGCTATCAATGCCGCAAGAGCTGTTGCATATCAAGTTTATAGTGCCGTAACGCAGCTTTCTAATAATTTCTTTATTGCAGTGAAACCAGAAATGTACAAAAGTTATGCAACAGGGCGTATCGATGACTTGAATTTGTTAATCGAAAGAAGTACAATAATATGTACTTATTTGGTATCAATTTTAGTTTTCCCGGTTTTAGCCAATACTCCTTTTGTTTTAGGTCTATGGTTGAAGGATATACCAAATTATGCAGTGGTTTTTACGCAATTGGTCCTCATTAATAGTTTAATCGATGCGTCAAATGGGTGTACAATTGCTCCTGCATTAGCAACTGGTAATATAAAGAAGTTCCAATTATGGACATCATTTTTTATATTATTAAACTTACCGATTTCATATATTGCATTGAAGCTTGGTGCTGAGCCAACAATAACTATGATCATCTCTATATCTCTTTCTTTTATCACCACAATTGTTAAAGCTTATATATTAAAGGGTTTGATTTGTTTCCCTTTTGTAAACTATTTAAAATTGATTGCAAAGCTTGTCGTTTCATCATTAGTAATATGGTTAGTGATATCAAATACGTTTTATAATAAATCTACTAGTTTATTCTCTTTCTTTTTATGGTCTCTTGCTATTTTTGGTTTAATAAGTTTATTATATATGCTCTTTATTCTAAGAATCAAAGGCTGTAAGGCAATATTTCGTACGCTTCGTTCAAAGAATTAATATTCTTGTTTAATTTTTATTATTCTACGAAAGAACTATGATTGTTTAAAATTTACATTGTAGATAGCATATGCAAAAAATTAGACGTGTTTTTCAGATGATGAGGGCTTTGCTACCTTCTATATATTTTAATTTCACCAATCTCCCTTTTCGTCAAGCAATAAAATTGCCAATACTAACCTATCGAACACTGTTTTTATCTAATAAAGGAGAGGTACATATAGATTCAGACGCTATTTCATTTGGGATGATACGTTTAGGTTTTAAAACGACGGACTTATTCCCAAATACTGGGCTCTCGTTGAGAAATGAAGGCATTATAACCTTTAAAGGGAAATGTACTATTGGGAATGATAGTTATATTATATGTGGGAAAAAAGGACATCTTTTTTTTGGAAATAATTTTTATGCAACAGGTAATTTCCGCATGGTGTCAGAGGTAAGTATAATAATAGGGGACGATGTTTTAGTTGGGTGGGGTTGCGTTTTCCTTGATACCGATTTCCATCCATTATATGATATTACCAATAAGAATTTTAAAAATGCATACGGGAAAGTCACGATTGGTAACAATAATTGGTTTTCTTCTTTCTGTATGTTGTTACATTCTGTAGAAACATCAGAGAATTGTGTTTTTGGCTCTAGAAGTATTATAACTCATAATGGCCGCTTTGAGTCCAATTGCCTATATGCGGGTACACCAGCCAAATGTGTCTGTAAAAATGTAAGATTAGATGTAGTCAACAGAAGTTTAAGTTATAGTTGACACCTATTATTCATTTGCCCCGATAATCCGTTATGAATAAAGTACAAAAAGGCTATTTCCCTTTGTGGTTAATTGTATTTTCCAGTATAGTTCTACTCGTTTCACAGAATTCCAAATATTATTTTCTGCAAAACGGAGAAATATATTTGTATTTTATATCTTTTGGAGTTTTTGCTATTTCGGGAACACATATGATTGATGCAGAAAATAAGAAAATATCATATGTTCTTTTCTTCTTAATGGTTTTTTTTGTCTCACTTTTTGGAATAATTCATCAAGAAAGGCCTTTCGTTACCATTATCTATGAGTTTATTTTTAGTTGCATCTATTTATCTTTAAAATATGAATATAGATTTTGGATCTACAATAAGTTTATAAAGATACTTTCTATTCTATTCCTTTTGGGTATAATTGAGTATATCTTATTGTATGCGGGGGTTGATTTCTTTTGGGGAACATATGAGCGAGAGAATATGGAATTTTACCAAGGTATATTCACTAGTGTTCCTGTATATTATAGTGAAGTTCCTGCGCGTTTTATGGCGTTCTGTGAAGAACCTGGGTTGGTTGGAACTTTATCTTTTTTTATATTGATATCATTAGATAAAACTAAATATAGGAAAGAGTTTTATATTTTTCTTATTTCGGGCATTCTTTCATTGTCTATGGCCTTCTATCTTTTAGGGCTGCTTTATTTCGTTCTACATTTTAGAAAATATTTTTTCTCATTTAAGAAATTATTGGCTATTGCAATTGTTGTTGTATTGGCTTTCACTTTTTTAGGGGACTTTTTAGATTACAGAATATTTGGAAGGGTTAATTCTAAGGATGCTATAGAAACACTAGATAATAGAAATGATGATAATGTAAATAAAAAATTTGATAACTATATTAAAACATCAGATGCACTTTTGGGGGTAGGTCACCGCACATACTATAACTGGAAGAAACAGACTGATAGTATAAGCGTTGGTTTAAAAGAGCAATTGTTTATGTATGGATTTGTTGGCGTTTTTATGATTTTTATCATATTCTCTCTCATTTATCTAAAGTATAATGGGAAGAATAAGGAACGCCTAAAAGTCCTATTATTATACTGGGTGTCTTTTTATCAACGAAGTTACTGGTTTTTCCCACCTTTAGTAATTGTGATATTTAATAATCGAAACATATATGAGAATAGGAATCTTAACATTTCATGATACATCAAATTTTGGGGCAATGCTTCAAACATATGGCTTGTACAAGTGCATTGTTAATATGGGCCATGAGTGTGAAGTAATAAATTACCAAAATGAGGCAATTTTGAAAAGAGAATTGCCGCCGGCATGGAGGTTTACATTAAATCCAAAAGAAATAATAAAGGAACTTTGCTTTAATCCAAAGGATAGAAAAAGGTATGCGGGTATTAGAGACTTCCGCAATAATTATATATCAATGTCTGAACCTTTAACGAAGGAGAGTATCAAGGATGTTGAAAACAGATATGATGTATTAATGACAGGGAGTGATATGGTGTGGGCCTTGAATATAACAGGCGAGGACTATACTTATTTCTTGGATTTTGTGTCAAAAGATAAGATAAAGTGCTCCTACGGCTCATCTATAGGGGCAGAATGGACAGAAGACCAGAAAAAGAGAATTAAGGAATTACTTTCTTCTTTCTCAATTATTAGCGTTCGTGAAGAGATTACTTCACTTTGGCTTAAGAATATTTTGGAACGCGATATTAATATTGTTTGTGACCCAACAATGCTATTGAGAAAAGAAGACTGGGAAAAAATTAAAAACGAAAAATTTAAAAATCAAAAATATATTCTAGTCTATTTCAATGATTCCACGGGTAAATGCCTTAAAGACGCTATAGCAAAAGGAAAGGAAAAAGGTTTGCCTGTTTATCTAGCAAATGGGTATATACCATCACTTCATTATAGATCAATAGATGTATATACAATAGAAGATTTCTTGTCTCTTTTGTTTTATGCGGATTTTGTGTTTACTGCATCCTATCATGGACTTCTTTTCTCACTATATTTCAAAAAACAGTTTACCTATTATGAAAGAGAGCCTGCAACTCGTATGAAATTCATCTCGGAAAAGTTTGGGCTAACCGATCGGAATGGCTCCCATAATCTAGTTGATGATAAGCCAATAGATTATTCTGTTATTGAAAGAGATATTGAAGATTACAGAGAATCATCAAAGTCATTATTATCAAAAATTATCTCAAATGGAGACAATCTGTAGCAAAACAAGTTGTACTGGTTGTGGATTATGCGAAATGATGTGTCCACATCATAGCATATTAATGGTTAGGGATGACCTAGATGTATTATACCCTTCTATTAATCAAACAACTTGTGTAGATTGTGGGTTGTGCAAGAAAAAGTGCCCTGCAAATATTATTATTTCTGGGAATACCCCTAGACGATGCTTTGCAGCATGGAGTAATAATACAGAGGTTCGAAAATATAGCGCCTCAGGAGGTATTGCATCAGAATTATATTACTATGCGTTAGCTAATGGGTGGTACACTGCAGGTGTTGCATTAAATGAGAAATCGGAGTTATTTTTTGTACCTGTCGAAAATAAAGAGGATATTTGTAAAGTTCGTAATTCCAAATACGTACAGGCAAATCACAATGATATCTACAAAGCTTTTAAGAATGAATTATTAACAGGAAGAAAATGTTTGTTTATTGGGTTACCATGTCAGGTGGCAGCCTTGAAAAGCTATTTAGGGAAGGATTATCCTAACCTCTATACTTGTGATATCATTTGTCATGGCGTCCCTCCAGTCCAATATCTGCAAAGCCATATTAATAGCATAGAGCAAAAATACAATTTTAAACATTCTAAATGTTATTTTCGAGACCCTAAAAAGGGGACAGAGTCTTTTTTCTTTTCTCTTTGGAGTGGAGATAAGTTAAAGTATGCCCGCAATAGCCAATCAAACGACTTGTTTCAAATGGCCTATCATGGCGCTTTAATATATCGAGAGAATTGCTATCAGTGTAAATACGCAAAAGGTGAAAGGATGGGTGATATAACCATAGGGGATTTTGATGGCTTGGGGACGAAGACACCTTTCAACTACTATAGATATCAACTATCCTGTGTGCTGGCAAACACTAATAAAGGCGAGGAACTAATTAGCGATTTAGGAAACAATATTACCTTTATTGAAAGAGATATTGATGAGGCCATAAATAATCAGCGCCAACTCAGAAGCCCTGCATCACCTCATCCCGAGCGAAATAAATTTGTGGAATTGTATTTAGTTTGTCACGATTTTGAGAGTTCTGCAAGGGCCATTTTCAAGAGACAAATGCGTACGAATACGATAAAGAGGATTCTTGTTTGGGAGCCTATCCGTTTCCTGCAATTAATTACTCCTCAATGCTTTAGGAATTTTATAAAAAAAGTATTGCGACATGTTAGGTAGAATATATAAATCAATAACTAGACAAAAGTGGGAATTGGGGTTTGTTAGAAACTCTTTAGAAGAAATAGTTAAAGGGAACCCACTGAATGTGGAATGGGTAAAACATGATTATAAAGATAGATGGTTTGCTGATCCTTTTATTCTTGATGTTACCCATGATGAAATCATCCTTCTTGTAGAGGAATTAAAATACATAGATAATAAGGGCGTTATATCGCGTATTGTAGTTGATAGGCGTTCATTAAAAATAATAGAAAGAAAAACGATATTAGAATTGTCAACACACTTAAGTTTCCCTGCTATAATTAGAAAAGATAATAATATATATATATATCCAGAAAATAGCGCATCGGGAAACCTTAAATTGTATGAGTATAATGTAAGTGATGAAAAATGCAATGAAATAAAGGTGTTGTGCGACGAGCCGTTAACTGACGCCATATTGTTGAATACAGAAAATGAAACTTATATTTTCTCGACGAAATTGTCTAATCCCAATGGGTCAGAGATCGAAATTTATAAATTAAAAGAAGGAAAATTTAGTCCATATAGTAATTATAAGTTCAATGATTCGATTGCACGTAATGCTGGCGATTTCTTCATTTTGAACGAAAAAATTTTTAGGCCAGCTCAAGAGTGTAATTCTAAGTATGGGCATAGTATATCAATACAGGAGTTATCAGTCGCAGATGGTAATATTGCTTTAACGGAGGTAACAAGATTGTCAAACCCCTCTAAATACATGACGGAAGGATTTCATACTCTTAATTCCTATAAAGGGATTACTGTTATTGATGTTAGGGGATTTAATCATTACAGAGTTGGGAAGTTCCTTTTTAGACTAAAGAATTGCTTTAACTAACATCTTTATATTTACAATAATGGATTTTATCGTACAGTGCAAGGAAATTGCACGTCATATAATTAATAAGTTGGAGTTTGTGTTCAGATACAAGGACTTAAGGTATCTAAAGAGTTTATTCTACCCACAAACTTCAATTTTGAGTATGAACTGCTTTGCCGGTCATATATACCAAGACCTTCATTGGGCCTATAATTCACCTACCGCAGGGCTTTTCTTTTATGCTGAGGACTTCTGTGCGCTTGTTAATGATATTGAAATACTAAAGCATCCGGTATTATTTAAGGAAAAATCGAAATGGAAAAGTGCAAATGAGAAAATGCCTTTTCGCGAACATTGGTATCCGATAGGATACTTTGAAGGTACTGATGTAGAGATTCATTTTCTTCATTATCGTACCGAGAAAGAAGCTCTGGATAAATGGAATAGAAGAGTGTCACGTTTTAATTTTGATAATTTTATCGCAATTGGTTTTCAACAGAACGAATGTTCTCCAGAAATAATTGAAAGGTACTCAAAAGCGCCCGTAAAGAATAAGGTGTTTTTTACTAACATAGAACTTGATTATCCTGGTGTTATCTATATTGACAGATTTAAGGAGAGACCTAATAGCCCTGATCCTTACAAGTACGTCAACACTTACTATAAGTATCTGGTTGAATATCTTAAAAGGAATCCTTTAAAATAATGAAAGTCATTTTCTTTAATCATTTTATTTCTGGTGGCGGTGCTGAACGAGTTACTAGTCTTCTAAGTAAACAATTTGTTGAAGATGGTTATGAAGTCAAACTCGTTACAGATATTTACTACCCATTTGCTTATAATTTTGATGAGCGTGTAGATGTGCTACCACTATTCAAAAAAGATGGTCAGCGTGATAGCAAATTATCCATTCTTTGGATGATTAAAAACTGTCGTAAGCATATAAAAAGAGAGAAGGCAGATATTTTAATTGGGATACTCCCTTGGATGACTTTCACCTTATACTTAGCTTCATTAGGGCTAAAAACAAAAATAATTGCTTCTGATCACACATCTGTTGATAGACCAGTTCGTTGGCATATTAGTCTCATAAAAAAGTACATTTACCCGAGAGTATCTGCAGTTACACTTTTGACGGAAACAGATGCCAAAATTATAGGGGACAAGCTTTTAAATAAACATGTAATGCCTAACCCGCTTACTTTCCCTGTAATATCTGATTATAATAACCAACGTAGAACTAATATACTGGCGGTTGGAAGGTTAGATGTCTGGAAGGTAAAGGGCTTTGATTTGTTGATTAAGGCGTGGGCCAAAATCTGCAACAGATATCCTGAATGGAAACTTGAGGTTGCAGGAACTGGTTCAGACGAAGCGATTAAACAAATTATACAAATGGCAGATGAGAATGGCATAACTAAGCAGTTTGAGCTGCTTGGATTTAGGAAAGATATTGACTGCATTATGCGAGAAAGTTCAGTCTTTGCTCTTACCTCACGTATAGAGGGTTTTGGTATGGTGCTTATAGAAGCGATGTCCCAGGGGTGCGCATGTGTTAGTTTTGATAATGGAGGCAGACAAAGAGAAATAATTACAAAAGAAACAGAAGGTTTTGTTATTGAGAATTATGATATTGATGAGTTTGCTCAGAAGTTAAGCGTATTAATTTCCTACCCTCAAATCAGGAGGGATATCGCCATTGAGGGTTCTAAGCGGGCATCCGCGTATAATTTGCCTATCATAGCAAAGAGATGGGAGGAGTTGTTCAATATGTTAAAAAAGAAATAATATGAAATTGTTATATATTTCGCATTTAAGGCCTAATGTCGCTGATGGTTTGAGTTGGAGTGTTCCTGCTAGTGTAAATGCTCAAAACAAATATGATGATGTTTTTTGGCTAAATGTAGGAATTGGGGAAGGAATATTAGACCATTGGAAGGACGTTCCTGTTTTTAACCATTATAATCAGGTATACTGGGATTATGAAGACTATTTACCAGATAATTACATGAAGCCGGATATTGTTATCTTTGAGGGCTTCTATGACAAATTTATAGACGTAATATGGGGTTGGAAATTAAAACATAGAAGGATTCCCTATATTATTATACCAAGAAGCGCACTGACAGAGACCGCAATGAATAATCATGCACGCATTAAGAAAATTATTGCACATAAATTAATATACAACCATCATATTTCAAACGCTTCTGCTTTACATTTATTGACAGAAGGCGAGGCAAAGTCGACATTAAAACATTTCTGCAAGAGGAGTGTGATAATACCTAATGGTATTTCGACCCCGTCATGTTATAAAAAATCATTCTCCAAGGATGTTATTAAGGTTTCATATATTGGAAGAATCGCGGCAAATCAAAAGGGGCTAGATTTATTATTTGATGCGATCTTAAAAATGAAGGAGTTTCTAATCTCTAATAACTTTGAGCTGCATATATACGGCCCCGAAAATCAGGATTATTCTATGCTTAAAACAATGGCAGGTAAAATGTCAATTGAAAGTTTAGTAACTTTTCACGAGCAGGTGTTTGGGAAAAAGAAAGAAGATGTATTGCTAGATACTGATGTCTTTATTATGACCTCCAGGTTTGAAGGACTCCCAATGGGGCTAATTGAGGCTTTGTCCTATGGTGTTCCTTGCGCAGTAACTGATGGAACCTATTTAGATAAGGAAATTTCAGAATACAATGCGGGGTGGACTACTAAAACTTCCGTAGAGGGCATTGTGTATATGCTTAAAAGTATTTGTACTCAAAAAGCGTCCTATGAAGAAAAAGGTGCAAATGCAAGAAAGTTGTCTTTAAATTATAACTGGGATTCTATTGCAAAAAAAACACATGAAGAATATTTAAAACTAATTGAAAAATAAACAATATAATTAGGAGATATGAATAAAATAGCAATAATAGGTGCAGGCGTTTCCGGAATGAGTGCCGCTCATTTTTTGAAAGACAAGAACGATGTGACTGTCTTTGAAAAGGAAAGCCAGCCTGGTGGACTAATTAAATGCCGTAGGGTAAATGGAAGTCTTTTCCATACCTGTGGCGGTCATGTGTTCAACTCAAAACGTCAGGATGTGCTTGACTGGTTTTGGTCGAAGTTCCAAAGAGAAGAGGAGTTTACAAAGACAGATCGAAACTCTTGCGTCTTCATGGATAAAAATGGGACGTCTCTTGAACATGATAACATCCCGTATCCTATAGAGAATCACATGTATCTTTTCGATGAGGCTACACAGAAGGCCTTCTATGAGGATTTGGAAGAAATTGACAGAGTGAAAGGTTTGAATGCAAAGTTTACTGACTATGACAATTTTGGTAATTTCTTGCGTTGGCGATTTGGAAAGACACTTTATAACCTTTATTTTCAACCTTATAATGAGAAAGTTTGGCGACGTGATTTGACCACTGTACCCATGTCATGGATGGAGGGAAAACTTCCTATGCCAACCACTCAGGAAATGCGTGACAACAATGCCAACAAGGTTGAGGAAAAAGCATTTGTACATTCCACTTTCTGGTATGAAAAGAAAGACGGATCTCAGTATATTGCTGACAAATTAGCTAAGGGTCTGAATATCAAATACAATGCTGATATTGATAGCCTTGAATATAAAGATGGAATATGGATTGTCTATGGTGAAGAGTTTGACAAGGTTGTATTCTGCGGAAATATCAAAGACATGGTAAAGATGATAAAGGGAGTTGATGTGGAGGCATTCAAAGCACCTGTTGAATCTTTGGAATATCATGGCACCACGGCTGTGTTCTGTGAGATTGACAAGAATCCTTATTCATGGATTTATCAGCCCTCTCGCCGTCATGAGAGTCATCGTATTATCTGCACCGGTAATTTCTCTCAGACAAATAATGATGCATCAGTTCCTGCAGGTTGCATCACCGCTACTATTGAGTTTACGGATGAGATTAGTGTGGATGACATTCAAGAGAATCTGAAGCGTATACCTCTTAATCCTAAGTATATTGACCACAAGTACAACAAGTTTACGTATCCTATTCAGGATGCCAATACCCGTGTTATGATTAAGGATTTGAAAGAGGTTTTATCTCCTAGTGGTTTCTATTTCACTGGAAGGTTTGCTGATTGGGAGTATTATAACATGGATGTGGCAATGGGGGCTGCAATGGATTTGGTTAAAGAAATCTGAAATATCGAATAATATGGATGCAAAAATCGCACTATTGGTTATTTATAACCATCGTTTTGATAAGAATATCAAGAGGGTACAAGAGCTTTATTCAAAGAAATTCAGTTATATATACCATATTGTACCTTTTTATGATGGGAAGATAGATGGTGTTGATGTTATACCTGTCTATGAATCCTCATATTATTTTCAGGGATATATTAGTCAGGCATATCAGCATTTAAAAAACAAAGGTTTTACCCATTATTTTATTATCGCTGATGATTTAATAGTAAATCCGCTCATTGATGAAAGCAATATATGGGAGAAAATTGGTGCAGAAAAAGATGAATGTTTTATGGTATCTAGACCAGACATTTTTCAGAAACCTAGGCGTTACTGGGATTCGGTGTGGGATGCCATGACATATAAAAGAAAAAAGAAGGGTGTTGAAATCCTAAATATTCTACCTACAAAAGAAGAAGCAGAAGTGAAGTTCAAACAACATAGTTTCCCTGTTGGAAAGGTTCCTTGCAAAGCGTTCCTTTCAAAGCAATGGAGGGCATGGGTTCGTTTTTTCCAAAAAATTCCATGGAGTAGAACGCTCGATTATCCGTTGATTGGCTGTTACAGTGACACTTTCATGGTGACTGATAATGTAATGGAAAAATTCTGTACTTATTGTGGGGCATTTGCTGCTACTGATTTGTTTGTTGAAGTAGCAGTTCCTACCTCTTTGGTATTGTCAACAGAAAAATTGAAATTTGATGATGATTTGAAATTGCATGATGGTGCTTTGTGGCCTGATACAATCCACGAACTAGACAAGTATAATTTTAATCTTCAATATCTTCTTGATAATTTCCCCCATGATAAATTTTTCATACACCCTGTGAAACTATCAAAATGGAAATAAACAATGGCAGATAACCCCCCAAAAATTGCCGTTATTATGTCGCTATATAAAAGCGATGTATTGGACTATGTTAAACTTGCGACAGAAAGCATCCTCAATCAGAGTTACTCGGATTTTGACTTCTATATCCAATATGATGGATATGTTCAGGAGGATGTTGATAATTATCTTTCCAACATCCAGAACGAGCGAGTCCATATAAATAGGAGAGACAAAAATAAGGGACTTGCGTACTCCCTAAACGAATTGCTCGGAATTGTAATGTCTAAAAATTACGAGTATATCGCTCGAATGGATGCGGATGATATCTCTTTACCAGAAAGGTTTGAGAAGCAAATTGCATATATGGATTCACATATAGACTGCGATGCCTTGGGGACATGGGCAATTGAGATAAATTCTGATGGAAGCGAGTATTACAGGAAGCAAATGCCAGAAACTCATGAAGGGTGTTGGAAGCAATTCATGATAAGAGACTGTATGATTCATCCTACTGTTATGTACCGCAGGAGTTATATTGAAAAAGCCGGTCTGTATTCACTTGATACATATTTTGGGGAGGATACCATGATGTGGTGCCAGGGGTTTGCTAATGGATGTAAATTTGCAAACCTGCCTGAGTACTTATTCAAATTCCGATTAAATGATGACTTCTTCAATCGTCGTAGAGGGTGGAAACATGCTAAAGCCATTCTCAAATTACGTTGGAAGGTTAATAAAGTGTTGCACTATCCGATAAAAGCTTATTTATACGCTTTTGCTTATGCAGGAGCAAAGATGATGCCAACAAAAGTGTTGAATTTAATATATAAAAAAGCAAGGTGAATAATTGTTTGCTGATTATTATAAGATGTTAATATGAATAAAGTGGCTACACCAGTAAAAAGTATTATTAAACGTGTATTTCTAGTACTATTGTTGACAAGTTATTCGTGTATACTCATTGCTGATGATATAGACAATCTAAATATTTATGTCAAAGGAAATCCGATGTCAATAAAACTGTCCGACAATCCTATTTTGACTTATTCGGATAACAAACTAAAGATAGCATATCTGGGAAGTGCTACTGACATATCTGTTAGCGACATCGATTATATCATATTTGACAACAAAACCACCGCCATATCTCCTGCAAAAATATTTCATGTTCAACATTTAAATGGAAAAATTTTTATTAGTCAATTATCTCCTAATAGTCGAGTTGCATTATACTCTATAAGTGGAACTAAGTTGGCTGATACTATTATTGGTAATAATGGTGATGCTGCAATAAATGTTGACAGTATGGTCAAAGGCATATATATTTTAAGAACGTCATTAGGAATTATTAAATTTGTTAACAGATAATTGTCTAAAAGTAGGAGTATTTAAAAAGTTATGAGGAATTATCTAGTATTACTTATATTTATTCTTGTCCTCGTGTTCAAAGTTCATGCACAAGAAAACTCATATGGTATGATTATAAAAATGAAAGGAGGTACAGTTCTTACAATTGGGCCAAATGAAATAGATAGCATCTTTTTTGATAACAATCAAATTATAATATCTGGTGCCAATATTACCGAGGTGGTTGATATTATCTTGCAAAACAAGGAATCTACAGATAAATTACAAGCTAATGTTGACACAATCAAAAAAGTTTTGGTTGTGCAAGATAGTTTATTAAATGGTTGTATTATTACCCCAGGTGAAAAATTTAAAATTGATAATATAATTATTGATAACCCAAGCCGTGACGGATTTGATTATTGTGGATCTCGGACTATATTCGGAGCAGGAAATGCACCTCTGTGTTTGGGGGATAGGAATGTAATATTTGGAACGCAAAATTTACATTTTACATATATGTCAAATAAAGACAATGTTGCTAATAGAAATGTTGCGGTTGGCTATCATTCACAATTTAGAAATATGGATGGAGTTCATAACGTCTCCGTAGGTAATGAGTCATTGGATAATCTTAGTCATGGATATTTTAATACTGCTGTTGGTTCTAATGCATTAAGAATACAAGGTGTAGAAAATTATGGCTATACGACAGAAGGTGAAACAATCAATTATAACACTGCAGTTGGTGGTAATTCTATGTACTGCTTAATAGGTAATGGAAACATTGGAATTGGTTATAATACATTATGCGGTGAATATGGAGCAACTGGCAACAATAATATGGCAATAGGTACAGAGGCGGGGGCACATCATCGTGACGAAAGCTATTGTTTCTATCTGGATAATATTCCAAGGGAAAATAATAAGGATGAAAAAGAGAAAAGTCTAATGTATGGAAAATTTGATGCCACGCCTGATAATCAGATATTAAGAATAAATGCTGGTCTTTTATTGTTACCATATCTGCCTTGTACAGACCCCAATTTATCTGGTGCCTTGTGGAATGATAATGGTATTCTTAAGATTAGTTGTGGTAAATAAGAATGCGGTTACTAATTTCATCACTTGTTTCTTATATGATCTTAGGCTGACATATAAGACATTATGTGTTATAGTTATAGAGCGTAAACAGCGTGATAAAGAAGAAAATCGACGAAGCCTTTATGGCTTTAATTAAAGCAGGGCTTTGGGAAACGGGTGTTTACCTTGCATCTTATGATAAAATTGATTTTTATGCAATTTATCGATTGGCTCAGGAGCAATCTGTAGAAGGACTTGTTGCAGCAGGTTTAGAACATGTGAAGGATGTTAAGATACCACAGAAAAACACCTTGGAATTTGTGAGCTCAGCATTGCTAATAGAACAGTGTAATAAGCAGATGAATGAGTTCCTTGGAAGCCTGGTAGATGAAATGCGAGGAGCAGATATCTATGCTCTTGTTGTGAAAGGACAGGGTATTGCTCAATGTTATGAACGTCCTTTATGGCGAACATCCGGGGATATTGATTTCTTCCTTAGTGAATCAAATTACAAGAAAGCGAAAGCATTCCTTACGGCCAAAGCGTCATATATAAGTGAAGAACTTGAGAAAAGAATGCATTTTGCAGCTACAATTGATACATGGGAAGTGGAATTGCATGGAACACTGCACGCTGGTATAAAGAGAAGTGTTGACAAAGTTATAGACGAGGCGCAGAGTGAAGTATTTCATAACGGTTCTGTCAGGTCGTGGATGAATGGTAAAACCCAGGTATTCCTACCAAGAGAAGATGAAGACGTGATATTTGTATTTACACATATCCTTCAGCATTTTTTTAAAGGCGGCATCGGTTTGAGGCAGATTTGTGATTGGTGCAGACTTCTTTGGATGTTTAGATCTTCTATAAATTATGAGCTATTAGAAACCCGATTGAAAAGGGCTCGCATCATGACTGAGTGGAAGACGTTTGCTGCATTTGCAGTTGATTATCTTGGTATGCCTGCCGATGCAGTGCCTTTCTATTCGCCCAAGAGTGTATGGTCGCATAAGGCCAATCTTATACTATCATATATTATTGAAACAGGGAATTTTGGTCATAATAGAGATAACAGTTATCAATCGGAGCAGCCTATTCTCACAAGGAAGATGATTACTCTGTGGCGCCAAGCTAAGGATAGTTTCAGATTGATGAAGATATTCCCGAAAGATGCACTTATTTCGTTGATGCATTTTGGATGGAGAGGGGCTAAAGATGTATTAAATGATAATGAAATTGAGGGAGAAACTATTAAATGGGAACACAAATAAAGAAATAAATCACAAAGATATGAACATGAAATTGAGAAATATTCCCTTCTCTCCGCCGGATATGACGGAGGCAGAGGCTAAAGAGGTGCGTGAGGCTATTCTCTCGGGTTGGATTACTACTGGTCCCAGAACTAAGAAACTGGAACAGCAGATTTCTGAATATGTGCACACGGACAAGACGGTGTGTCTGAACTCTGCTACGGCAGCTCTGGAGATGGTGCTGCACCTGCTGGATATTCAGCATGATGATGAGGTGATAGTGCCGGCATATACCTACACGGCAACGGCATCGGTAACTCAGCACGTGGGCTGCAAGCTGGTGCTGGTGGATAGTCAGAAGGACAATGTGGAGATGGACTACGACAAGCTGGCTGCTGCTATCACAGAGAAGACAAAGGTGATTGCACCTGTGGATCTGGGTGGTATTGTGGCAGACTATGACCGTGTATTTGAAATTGTAGAAGCAAAGAAGGGTTTGTTTAAGCCTAACAATGCCTTGCAGGCAAAGATAGGCAGAATCGTTGTCTCTGCTGACTGTGCGCATAGCTTTGGCGCAAATCGCAAGGGTAAGATGGCTGGTGAAATTGCGGACTTTTCTTCATTCAGTTTCCATGCGGTAAAGAACTTTACGACAGCTGAAGGTGGTGCGCTGACGTGGAATCTGCCGTTTGGTAATGAAGTTGTTCCTGCTGATGCAGATTATATGCCTACAGTGCCTAAAAAGGAAGGTGAGACATGGAATGAAATGCTTTATCGCTTGAGCCAGTTGTTCTCACTTCACGGACAGAACAAGGATGCCTTGGCTAAGACAAAACTGGGTGCCTGGGAGTATGACATCATTGGTCCTTGGTACAAGTGCAATATGACGGACATTATGGCTGCACTGGGTCTGGTTCAGATGGAACGTTATAAGGGAATCCTCGAAAGACGTTATGAGATAGTCAATCGCTATAATAAGGCGATTGATGACCTTAACGCTAACCTTGACGCTAACCATAAGGTGGCTTATCTGAATCATATGGGTGAGGATCATTGCTCGTCACACCACCTTTACATTGTGCGTTTACTTGGCAAGACTCGTGAGGATGCTAACAAAGTGATTGAGCAGATGGCAGAGCGTGGTATTGCTTGCAACGTGCACTACAAGCCACTGCCTATGATGACGGCATATAAGGCTCTGGGATTTGATATCAAGAATTTTCCGAATGCCTATCATCTGTTTGAGAATGAGATCACGTTACCTCTGCATACTCGTTTAACTGATGAGGATGTTGAATACGTCATCTCAAACTTCGTGGACATACTCAAGAACTCTTAAACCTCACACAGATAACACGGATTACACGGATATGTCAGAGAATGATTTGACTTATCAGATACGAGGGGCCATATTTGACGTTTATAACAGTCTTGGCCCTGGTCTGTTGGAATCCGTTTATGAAGAAGCCTTAGTATTTGAGCTCCAGCAGAGGGGCTTGACGGTGGAAAGACAAGTTGAAGTTCCGATACATTATAAAGGGCAGGAGCTCAAAACTCCTCTTCGACTTGATTTACTCATCGAGAATACGATTATCGTAGAGCTAAAGTCAGTCGAAGAGATAAAGCCGGTGTTTGCAAAACAACTGCTTACTTACCTAAGGCTTCTGGATAAACGTGTGGGTCTGTTAGTCAACTTCTCTGCCAATAATATTCAAGAAGGTATTCAGCGTATCGTGAACTAAAGTGATATCTGTGCCATCTGTGAAATCAGTGTGACATAATAGAAGATGAAAAGATTATTTGACATAATAGCTAGTGGACTTGGATTGATTTTTCTGAGTCCACTATTCCTAATACTAGCTATCTGGATTAAGTTGGATAGCAAAGGTCCTGTATTCTATCGCCAAGTGCGAGTCGGCTATAAAAACAAAGACTTCCGCATCTTTAAGTTCCGCTCCATGAGAGTTGGGGCAGACAAGGGAAGTCTGGTGACCATTGGAGGTCATGATCCTCGCGTTACTCGTTCTGGCTATTTTATCCGCAAGTTTAAATTTGACGAATTGCCACAGCTCATTAATGTGTTCCTTGGTGACATGAGCCTTGTTGGTCCGCGTCCAGAGGTTCGTCATTATGTGGATTATTGGACACCAGAACAAATGCATGTGCTGGATGTTCGCCCAGGAATCACAGATCCTGCTTCTATCAAGTTCCGCAATGAGAATGAACTGATGGAAAAAGCAGAAGACCCTGAAAAGTACTACATCGAGGTCATCATGCAGGAGAAAATTAAGTTGTACTTGGAGTATGTGGAGAAGCATGGTTTTCTGTATGATATAGGGCTGATATTCAAGACTTTCTTCGTGATAGTTCATGATAGATAGGTATTAAGACGTGTAAAACTCTGAACTTCGGGATAGTAAGGGAAAGATAATGAGAAAATTTTTTGTTTTATTGTGGATAGCTACATGTAATCTGACTGCTGTGGCACAAAAAGAGGGTCTGATAGATTCGAGTGCAGTTGTTACGAATTCATTTTGGGACAACTGGTATGCCCAGTTAGGGGTGGATATGAATTTACTATTTCCCTCTGGCCATAGTGTGAAGGATGTTTTCCCCAATGGTAAGTCTTTTGGCATGAATGTCGCGGTAGGCAAATGGTTCTCGCCAGAATTCGGAGGTCGGTTCAAAGTGGTTTGGAATAATGGTCTCCTGTCCAACGACTGCAATACGTGGCTACAGCCGTATGGCATTCCTGGTGAGAATCATCGCAAAGGGGGCTTCCTAAACTTTATATGGGATGTGCAGATGAATATGCATAATTTGTTGGGAAACTACAATCCAAATAGGAAATGGGATTTAATAGTTGCTCCCCGTGCTGGTGGATGGTGGGATATTGGAACTAGTAAAGGCTGCCCTATATTAGGTGTTGGTATCATTAATACTTATCGTTTAAGTGATAAGTGGAGCCTGTATTTGGATGCAGGCTATCAGTTTGTGGCTAGCATCAATGGTGTCGCGTCTGGTACGGATCATGGAGGCAATAGTTTCGCAGAGATCAATGTTGGTGTCCAATATGATTTAAGAAAAAAGGCAAGTGACGGAAAGTGGAAGAAGACTAGCGAACCGAATCAAAATAAAGATGGTGTTACCTTAAACCACTTCTGGGATAACTGGTTTGTGCAGGCTGGCCTCGGCATGTCATTGCAAAATCCCTACGGAACGAATTTTGCCAACGTTTTCCCTAATGGAAAAACTTTTGGTATTAACTTAGGTGTAGGAAAATGGTTTTCTCCGGAGGCTGGTGTTAGAACTGGAATCAATTGGCAAAATGGTATTATCCCCAATAAGCAGGCTCATTATCTGGATTCTGAGGATGGTACAATGGTGAATTATAAAAAACATGGCTTTATTTCTCTATATGCTGATTTATTCATGAATCTTCATAATATTATAGGTGGTTATGATAAAAATAGGATATGGAATGCTATCGTATATCCGAGAATGGGACTTGGGATAAACTTTTCTTCAACTTATGAGGAATGCCCGATACTCGGAATTGGAACTGAACACACATTTACAATTAATAACCGGATGAAACTATATGCTGATGCCTCCTATCAGGCGACAACAGGTGGATTCTTGGATGCTAGATTTTCCGGAAGTGATAATCACGGACTATCGCATAGCGGCTGGTTTGACTTCAATATAGGTGTTCAGTATGAATTAGGACAGGTTGTTGGATGGAATAAGCCAGGAGAGAAAAGGGGTAACGCTTCAGAGTTCATGGTTCAGGATAGCCATAACTGGCCGAGGTTCATCGTGAATACCGGGGCATCGGTGGCCATAGCGTTTGGTGTGAAGACTGCGCTGAAGGCGATGATTAAGGAGAAAAGACCGGATCATTCTGATAACAAGTCATTCCCGTCGGGTCATGCAGCCATGGCATTTGCTGCTGCGAGGTCGATAGACAAGGAGTTCCGAAAGGATTGTATTTGGATACCTATAGCAGGTTATGCCGCTGCAACGGCTATTGGTATTGAGCGCATTGCCAGCGACCGCCATCATTGGTATGATGTGGTGGCTGGTGCCGCCGTTGGTGTGGGAGCTGCGGAACTGACCTGGTGGTTGAGTGATTTGTGCTTCGGAAAGGGAAATAACGTTGCTGTTGGTAGCAGTGGGAATACTGTGGATTTGACTTATAATTTCTAAGTAAGTGAAGATTATGATGAAAGATTATCAATATCATATTTTCAGCCCCTATAGAGTTTGCCCGTTGGGCGCCCATGTTGATCACCAGCACGGTTTGGTGACAGGTTTTGCGATAGATAAAGGCGTGGATCTTTGGTTTGACGTTCGCGAGGATAGCAAGGTGGTGTTGGATAGTGAGACCTTTACCGGTCACGTGGAGTTTGATATCGCGACTCCTGCACTGGTGAAGCAAGGCGACTGGGGAGACTATGCCCGAGGCGCCAAGTTCGCACTGCAGAAGCGGTTTAAACTGAAGACAGGTATTACGGGAACTATTAAGGGCTCGATACCTGTGGGCGGACTGAGCAGTAGTGCGGCTGTGCTGATAGCCTACGTGATGGCGTTTGCCAAGGCGAATGGCATTCAGTTGGAGGCTTTTGAGGTGATGAAGATTGCCAGTGAGGCGGAACGTGAATACATTGGGCTGAATAATGGTTTACTAGATCAGGCATGTATTGCATTGGGCAAGAAAAACCACCTGCTGATGCTGGATTGCGAGAGTAATGAGTACCGATTGATACCCAAGAATCCTGCTATGCCGGAGTTTGAATTAGGCATCTTCTTTAGTGGATTGACCCGCAGCTTGATGTCGTCGGACTATAACCTGCGTGTGGCAGAGTGCAAGACGGCTACATGGCTGGTGCAGGCCTACGAGAACATTCCGCTGAAGGAGCAGAACAAGACGTTCCTGAGGGATGTGAGCGAAAACATGTATAAGATACATAGGGACAAGATGCCTCCGAGATTTGCTCGTAGAGCAGAACACTTCTTCAGCGAACATAAACGCGTGCGTGAAGGCATTACTGCATGGGAGACAGGCAATCTGGAATGGTTTGGTAGTCTTTCGAAGGCATCGTGTGAGAGTTCGATACATAATTATGAGTGTGGCTCGCCTGAGTTGATAGCGATTTATCAGGCGATGCTGACTACGGATGGTATATATGGCGGTCGCTTCAGTGGTGCAGGGTTCAAAGGGGCATGTATTGCGTTAGTTGATCCCAGCAAAAAGGCGGAGATTGAAAAGGCTATTACGGAGAAATACTTGGAGCAGTTCCCGCAGTATAAGAACAGCTTCAAGGTGTATTTTTGTAAATCAGATGATGGAGCACGCTTCGTAGAGTAGAACGCGGATTATACGGATTAAACGGATATGAAAAATATAGTTATTGCAGCGGGATACGCGACGAGGTTGGGGGAGTTAACCAAGAACTTTCCGAAGCCTTTGTTGAAGATTGGAGAGAATACTATCTTGGGAAGAATGTTGGATGATATCGACAGGATTCCTGAGATAGATGAACATATTATTATAACCAACCATAAGTTTGCACCGATATTCGCCCAATGGGCGAAAGACCAAGGTCAAATTAATTCGGACCAAGGTCAAAGGTCAAAAGTCAAAGGCGAAGGCGAAACAACCTCAGACCTTAGACTTCAGACCTCAGACCGTCGATGGGTGAAGCCTATCACGATAGTGGATGATGGAACAGAGACAAACGAAACTCGTCTTGGAGCTGTGTGCGACCTGCTGTATGCAATGGATAAGCTGGACATTGAGGATGATATGTTGGTAGTGGCAGCTGATAACCTGCTGTTCTTTAGCTTTGCTGAATTCGTTGAGTTCGCTCGCGCCAAGGGCACATCGTGCATTATGTGTCATGAGCAGCCTTCAATAGAGAAACTGCAGCGTACAGGTGTCGTGGAATTGGACGCCAACAATAAAGTGTTGGGCATGGAAGAGAAGCCACAAGTGCCAAAGAGCCACTGGGCTGTGCCGCCATTCTATATCTATCTGAAGAAAGACCTCGATTTGGTCCGCCATTCAGTAGAGAATGGTTGCGGCAAGGATGCTCCGGGTAATCTTGCTCACTATATGGTGGAGCATACCACTATGCATGCTTGGCCTATGAGTGCAGGACGATTCGATATAGGCAGCCTCGATACATATTATGAAGCCTGCGAGTTAGCGAGAGCAGGCAAAATTTGATTTTGGATGCCGAGCGTGAGCAGGTTCGACCGAAGGTCAAACCGTTGAGAAATACGGTAAGTAACGAACACGAATTACTCGAATCTAACGGTAACCCACCATATGAACGTAAGGTGATATCAACATAAAGATGTACCTTTGCCTCCGTTTAAACTATTACAGTATGGAGACAAAGGAATATTTCGAGAAAGTGATGCAGGCCTTCAACCAGCATCGAAACGGGCGCAGCCTCCGCAAGTACTGCCAGGATGAAGGCATCGATTACAAATGGCTGCAGGAATACAAGAGGACATATCCTAATGAGACAAAGCCAGTTCAGGAATCGGAACCAGACCCTCAGTCTTTCATTCCCTTGGTCATCGAAGAGGAGAAGACTCAACCCAAGCCAGTCTGGCAGGTATCTCACCTCCGGCTTGAGAGTCCAGACGGTGGTTTCATTGACATCAACAGCAATAACCTGGCAGCTGTGACAAGCCTGCTTCAAAGTCTTTCCTCGCCATGCTAAACTTCAAGAGTAATATTACTTATTATCTGAGTTCGACACCTATAGACATGAGAAAGGGTCGCGAGGGACTGGCAGAGGTTGTTCGTGAGAAAATGCAGCGTGATCCATACATTTATGGCGATGCGTTCATATTCTATTCGAAGGATCTGAAGAAGGTAAAGATCCTGCACTATGACATAAACGGATTCGTGATATATGCGAAGTGGTTTGATGACGGACGTTTTCTGAGTCCCTATTTCAAGGAAGCCCGCAGATGCCACAAGATAAGCCGTGAGCTGCTGATACTCCTACTTTCGACATCAGTCCAGACACGTATCACCATAAATGACGAAGATGGAAAAGAAGCGTGAGTATAGCCATGAAGACATGGAGGCACTTGGAAGGGAGATAGAAGTGTTACGAATTCGTGCCCGCCAGGTAGACGAGGATATAAGAAACGGTGTCATCAGTCACGAGCAGTGGGTGTCAGCAGCCCAAGAACTGATGGAACGCAAGAAAGAGATTCTGGAGATCTTGGTCGACGTGGATCGGTATAAGCAGGATTTGCGTGCTGAGATAGAAAAAGAAAAGAAATTACGTGTGGCAGCAGAAGAAAAAATATCGATTCTTGAATTAAAAATCAAGAACAACAAAAATTAACATAACTATCTGGTAATCAGATATTTATGTAACATTTATTAACTCTGAAAAGTTGTGTATTTCACTGGAAATGAGTACCTTTGTATCGTCAAAGTAAAGCAAAATATGGACATCAAGGACATCAACATCAGGAACCTCCAATCGGAGATTATTCGGCTAAGGAACCTCTTGGCTGACAGGGATGCATATGTCCGGTCCGTAGAGCAGGATAGGGAGGAATGGACAAAGGAAGCTCGTGTAGGCTATATTTCTCTTGAAGACCATTTCTCTGACCTGGAAGATCTCCGAAAGGAGAATGAGGAGGAGAAATCCCAACTACGGTCAGAACTTGATGAAGAGCGCAGGTTGCGCATGGCAGCAGAGGCCAGGATCAAGGAACTTGAAGATAATGCCGTAAAGAGTGAAGAAGCGCACAAGGAAGAACTGTCCAAGTTTAACGAGGTGCAGGAGATGGCGGATAAGGCCAAGGCGAATGAGATTGACATGATGTCCATTGTCAAGGTCATCCAGAACCGCCTGTTCAACCATAACAGCGACAGAATGCGCTTCCTTAACAGTCAGCTTGACATAGATGACGAGACTGTTAGAGAGCAGGGCTTTGAAGCTATTCTGCAGTCAATATCTCAGGATGCGGATAGGGAACTGAATGGCAACGACGGTAGCACAGACAAAGCTCAGGGGCAAGATAATACAGAAAATAATGAAAAAGCTCCAAAGGTGAAGCTTCCTACACCTAAGAAAAAGGATAAAAAGGATAAGAAACCTCGTGGCCGTTATACATTCTCGGCAAAAGTGCTGAAGTCGTTTGGAGTGGACACCTCTAATCTTCCAGAGGGGGCCAAGGCGATATTGAGAAAGGGCAAGAAGGACGAGTGGACGATACAGCTCTTCTATTACAGTCCCGCAAAGGTATATACTAAGGTATACAAGATAGGACGCTTTAATGTGAGGGGGCAGGATCCGATGAGCAGCAAGAAACCGCAGTCCATCGTGGAGAACAATCCGCTTATGCCAAGTTTCTGCCGTTTCTACTTCGAGTCGAAGTTTGCCTACAACCTGAGTGAGGAGAATGTCATCAGGATGCTTGAGAGCATGAAGTGCCACTTCCCACAATCTACGCTGAACAAATACATCCATCAGATAATGGACTACCTCAGAACACGGTTGGAAGCACTGATGCTGGAAGTGATAAGAAGTTGCAACTTTGTGCAGAATGATGAGACCCGCATACTGGTACGCAGCCGCAAAAGCAAAGAGGATGATTTCAAGTACAATACGGAGTATATCCATGCCGCCTTGTCATTGGAGAAGAAACTGGTTGTGATGCTATATAAGGAAGGAAGCCGTAGCCATGAGATACCAGAAGAGAAAATCTTTAAGGGCTCGTTGATCGAGTGCTTCACGGCAGACCGTGCTCCATTGTATGTTGCTTTGGAAAAGGATCTGGAGGAGTATTACCTGCAACGTCAGGCTTGCTGGCAACATGCTCGCCACTATCTAGTAGACGCGTTTGTCTCTGACCATCGCGTACTAGTGCTGATACAGCTTATTAATGCATTGTTCCTGATAGAGCGTGAGGCCAAAGCGCGAAACTACTCGCCAGAGAGGCGACACCGTTTCCGATTAGAATATAGTGCTTCGATAGTGGGCAAGATAATGAGTCTACTGAAGAAGATGAGAGCTGAAAAAAACAAATATGGGGCATTGGTCATGCGAGCGGTAAATTACATACTCGATGACGAGGAAGCTTTCAAGAAATTCCTTCATGATGGTAGAATAGAAATGCATAACAATGCGGTCGAATCCGTTTTTCGTCACATTGCTATGGGTAGGAGATGTTGGCTAAACTCTGGAAGTCATGATGCAGCACAGAATATTGCCTTCATGTACTCTCTGTATGAGAGCTGCAAGATGAACGATATTGATTTTGGTGAGTATGTTGAGGACATACTGACCCGTATGATGAATGGCGATGATGACTACAGGTCAATGATCCCATGTTATTATACACCTGGCAAGAAGCAGGAAAAAAAGGTCGCTTGATACTATCAAGTGGCACAATGTACAATCAGATAAATTTTTCAAAAAATCATGTTAGCGGTAATGCCCGTAAAATCGGGGTTACGTTCATATGGTGGTTTACAATCTAACGAATAAAAACTTATTATACAATGAAGATTGCAGTAGCAGGAACAGGTTACGTAGGCATGAGTATAGCAACACTGCTTGCTCAGCATAATCACGTAACAGCTGTTGACGTGATACCTGAGAAGGTGGAGAAAATCAACAAAAAGATTTCGCCTATTCAGGATGAGTATATTGAGAAGTATTTGGCAGAGAAAGAGCTTGACTTGACGGCAACGCTGGATGGAAAGGCTGCCTATAAGGATGCTGACTATGTTGTGATTGCGGCTCCGACGAACTATGACCCGCAGAAGAATTTCTTTGATACGCACCATATTGAGGATGTGATTGACCTCGTGCTGAGTGTGAATCCGGATGCCGTGATGGTGATTAAGAGTACTATCCCTGTGGGCTATTGCCGTTCTCTGTATGTAAAGTACGCGTTGAAGTTCTTGACTGATCCAGAGTTGAAGGGGAAGAAGTTTAATCTGCTGTTCTCGCCTGAGTTCCTACGTGAGAGTAAGGCACTGTATGACAACCTCTATCCCTCTCGCATCATCGTAGGCTATCCGAAGATTCTGCCTGCTGATAGGAATAGAAAATGGGATGAAGAAAATGCTGCAATTACTGCGATAGGTAATCCAGAGGCAGAAGAGAAGGCTAAGACTTTTGCCAACCTCCTCCTTGAAGGTGCCATCGGTCCAAGTAAGGATGCGCAGCTCACATCAGACATCAGCCTTCAGACATCATCCATCGACAAGGGTATCCCTTGTCTTCTCATGGGTATGACCGAGGCAGAAGCCGTGAAGTTGTTTGCTAATACCTATCTGGCCCTGCGCGTATCTTACTTCAATGAGCTTGATACCTATGCAGAGGTGAAGGGTTTGGATTCGCAAGCCATCATCTCGGGTGTAGGTCTGGATCCTCGTATTGGAACACATTATAATAATCCTTCGTTTGGCTATGGTGGTTATTGTCTGCCTAAGGACACCAAGCAGTTGTTGGCCAACTATGCGGATGTGCCTCAGAACATGATGACGGCCATCGTGGAGAGTAACCGTACTCGTAAAGACTTTATTGCAGATGAGGTGCTGCGTAAAGCTGGTTACTATACGGCTAACAGTGACTGGAGTGAGAGTGCAGAGAAGGAAGTGACCATTGGTGTGTTCCGACTGACGATGAAATCTAATTCTGATAATTTCCGTCAGAGTGCTATCCAGGGCATCATGAAGCGTGTGAAGGCAAAAGGTGCCAATATTATTATCTACGAGCCAACGCTGAAGGATGGCGAGACGTTTTTCGGGTCACGTGTCGTAAATAATCTCGATGAGTTTAAGAAGCAGAGCGATGCTATTATTGCTAATCGCTACGACGAGGCACTGGATGATGTGCAGGAAAAGGTATATACAAGAGATATCTTCAAGAGAGACTGATCAAGAATTTGAGAATTAGAGAATTGAAAATTGAAGATTGAAGATTGAAGAATGAAGACGATATTGGTTACGGGAAGTGCCGGATTTATAGGATCGAACCTTGTATTGCGTCTTTTTAAAGAGATGCAGGAAGGAACTATTGTGGGACTGGATAATCTAAACGATTATTATGATCCGACACTGAAAGATTATCGCCTCAGTGAGATTGAGAAGGCAAAACCTGCGGGAATTGAATACGAGTTTGTCAAGGGTGATTTGGCTGACAAGGCACTAATTGATGGACTGTTCGAGAAGTACCACTTTGATGTAGTAGTGAACCTCGCTGCACAGGCTGGCGTGCGTTATAGTATCACCAATCCTGATGCCTATATTCAGAGTAACATGATTGGCTTCTATAACATCTTGGAGGCATGTCGCCACAATCCTGTGGAGCATTTGGTATATGCTTCTTCAAGTTCTGTTTATGGTGGCAACAAGAAAGTGCCATTCTCGACGGATGACCGTGTGGATAATCCAGTGTCACTGTATGCCGCTACGAAGAAGAGTAATGAGCTGTTTGCCCACTGTTATTCTAAGTTGTATGACATTCCAACGACGGGCTTGCGCTTCTTCACAGTATATGGTCCTGCTGGTCGTCCTGATATGGCATACTTTGGTTTTACTAACAAACTGCTAAAGGGTGAGACCATTCAGATATTCAACTACGGCAACTGCCGTCGTGACTTCACTTACGTCGATGACATCGTAGAGGGTGTGTATCGTGTAATGCAAGGTGCACCAGAGCGAAAGAAGGGTGAAGATGGCCTGCCCATCCCTCCATATGCAGTATATAACATCGGAGGTGGTCAGCCAGAGAACCTGCTGGATTTCGTGAACATCCTGCAAGAAGAACTAGTCCGTGCCGGTGTCCTTCCAGCAGACTTCGACTTCGAAGCGCATAAAAAGCTCGTTCCCATGCAACCAGGTGATGTTCCCACTACGTATGCCGATGCCACAGCCCTTGAACGTGACTTCGGATTTACACCAAAGATAACGTTGAGAGAGGGATTGAGGAAGTTTGCAGAATGGTATAAACAATACTATCGTTAGAATGGAACTAATTGATTTGTCCCTTCTCAATAGGGTTGCAGAACAAGCGAAGAGTTCTCCTAGACTAAGGATGAATTACAATTTCCATCAGGCATTGGATGAGAAATGCCATCGGTTTCTAAATGCAGTTGAGCCAGGGACAGAAGTGCCCATCCATCGTCACCCCACAAAGGATGAGACATTTGTTTTGCTCCGAGGTAGAGTGAAGGTTACTACTCATAAAGATGATGGTTCAATAATAGATGATATTACCCTTTGTCCAGATGAAGGAAAGTATGGTGTAAATATCCCGAAGGGTGTATGGCATAAAGTGGAAAGCCTTGAAGAGAATTCGGTAATCTTTGAGTGCAAAGAGGGACCGTTTGTGCCACATGAGATTGATGGAATACTTACGGTTCAAGGTTAATGATTCAAGGTGAATGGTTAAGAATGTTTTGAAAGCCCTCCGGCAATTCATCTCGTACCTCTTCTGGCCCCAATGGGGTAAGAAGAGACATCATGAAAATAAGAATGCGGATCAGACAGTCTGACCCGCATTCTTATTTTTTATGGCTACATTTTTATGCAAAAACAAATGGAAAACCACATAAAATCTGCCTAAAATCAACAAAAATATAAAAAAATACAAGAAAAAACACCAAAATCCAAATATATTTTCTTAATTTTGCAAACTAATTTAAAACATTTGTTTCAATGGAAGCGTATATCACAACGATTGATGAAATTATAAATGGCACCGAGGCTTTCGATAAAATCTATGAGCATCTGCAATTTGTAATGGGTTATCCGTATGTCAAAGATATGCTCAGAGAAAACCTGAAAAAGAATCTTGAATCAATGCGGAGTGACCTGAGAGTGGTCATTGAAACGAATTATATTGATAAGGTCTACCGGGATAGCTATTACCGATTTTTCTCTACGAAGCTTAAAAGTTATGGCCGTAATTGTGTCAGACTCTCCTTCTTTGAGCCCAACTTCAATACGAAAGAAGATTTCATAAAGGTGGGCGTAGATGCATTGCGTGACTGGTATGATGGATTCTTGGTTTTGCGCCCACTTGCTTCCAATGCTTGTATTGGAAGGAATGTCATCGCGAAAAGAGCCAAAATCAATCAAGATATTGATATTTGCACGGCTCCTGTAAAATCTACCTGTATGGGAGCCAAGTTGAGTGTTCAGGGATTTCCCCATTCATCGCAAGATGCTGAATACATGAGTTGTGCAGAAACAACTATATGGACACTCCTTGAGTATTTTGGAAACAAATATACATTATACAGTCCTGCCCTGCCGGAAGATGTTATTGATTCACTCGATTCCACTGCGTTTGAAAGGATGACGCCAACAACAGGCCTTAATTTTCAAGAGCTATCTCTTGCTTTGAAAGATCATGGTCTCTCTACCAAGGTGTATTATAGCAATAACTATAGCAAGAACCCAGAGAAGTTCCATGAGATTTTTAACTGCTATCTGGAAAGTGGATTTCCGTTAGCAGTATGCTTGTCGGGAGGTCAGTCTAGCGGTCATGCTGTAGTATGTGTCGGCAGAAAGAAGATGAGCTGGAATGACGTTTGCAGCATCGGAACCAGAAGGGTTTTTGAACGCCAACAGAGCCAGCACGATTACTATTTCTGGAACACTCATAACAGTGAGATCGTCTTTAATGACGACAACAGCCCCAGCTATATCCCCACAGAATTCTATAATCCAACAAATTATTATGGGAATAACCCATTATTTCTAGGATTAAGGATTTCTCATTTTATTGTGCCGTTGCATTGCAAGATATATTTGCCGGCAGAGATTGCGATAGATGCATCAAACTACCTGATTGCAAATTATTTGAAAAAGCAAGATGGATCATGTATCAAGACATTCCTGACATCGAATCGCTCTTATCGCGAATATCTGTTGACGAATAATGATTTCACGCCAGACCAGAAAGAGGCTTATCTGCAGATAGAGATGCCAAAATTCGTTTGGGTGACGGAAATCGCTGATGACGCTAAGAATGCCGACAATAAGATTAATGCAGTTATACTTTTAGACGCTACCGGCAATAAGTCGGGATATAGCGATTTGTCATCACTCATCTTTATACAGGACAACGGGAATGGCTTGGTATTTAATGAAGAGACCAGGACATTGGAATTGTTCAAAATCAAATTAGCTAAGGAGTTCGCTCCATTTAAGGGAAATCTAAAATGAACATGTGGTATGGAAAAGTTCAAGTCTTTTAGTGACATTGCCAAGGAAAGTGGCGTAGTGGCAGAACCGTTGGATACATCATTCCTTGATGATTTCAATGCGTTTATGCGTGAGTCAGTCAGACAAAGTGACAAGAATAGTATGGCTGCCGCAGGAACGGCATCCATGGTTTTTATCAATAGATAAGGATTTCGATTATGACGGTTCAATATGGTGAATTTCCTCTGCCGATGAGTTATGAAGACTCAGAACTCGACGGCATGATAGAAGAGTATATATCTGAAAAGAAGAGAACGGAGGGGAGTTTCAGTTATAAGGATATTTGTATTTATCTTTTTCGCACAGCATTCAATGCGGGCCGGCTGAAGAAAGAAGAGGATACCATCTATAACAATCCGATTATGACAGATTATGATGCCGAGCGGGTAAGCAAGTTTCTGTGGTATCGTATTTGGGATAAGAAGATTTTTATTAATTTCAACGAAGACCAATATGCAGCGCATTATCCCAATGACGTCAGGTTTGGAATTATATGATGTGAGCATTGTGGTGATATAAATACGAAAGAATGCGGATCAGACAGTCTGACCCGCATTCATCGTCTTTGAGGAGAGTATCCTCAAGTCTTTATCCACCCGATAATCCTCAGTTCCGAAGGCGGCGTTGAGCAGGGCGAACCGATCCGCCAGCTCAAGCGACGTATACCTGAACACGGCATCAGAACCTGCTCGATGCAGGCCCGCTGCATAATAATTGATCTGGACTTTGTTAAGCATGTCGATATGCGTCTTGCGGGCGAGCTTCGAGGTGGCCACTTCGCAAATGGGTTTGTAGATATTGTCTTCAGTTTCCGGATTGTATAAACTTACTTGTCGTGTAATACCACAATATCTGGAGAACGGGGGGACCTGTTAATTCTATTAAAGAACAAGGTGTGAAAGAGGCGGCAGAGAGGCTGATAGCGGCAATGAATGCTGTTGGAGTGTACCCTGTTAAGGCAGGTGAACTAGAAAGTTTCTTCCCAGATGTTGCATCACATGGACCAGGATATGCGGTTGCTGTATTAGAGAAGCATCCTGATTTAGGAGCGGCTGAGTATAATGAGATGCGGGAATTTGTTGAGTCGTGGGGGATTTAAGGCTATATAAGCATCTGAACGAGGGGAAGCTGAGTAAGGCGGATAAATGGTGAGCCATACGTATAAAAACCGTTAAAATAGATATAAAAATTCGCTGTATATTGAGAAGTTTTTGTACTTTTGCGGAAAATTCTAATTATGGAGAGAGTTAAACGTAATGACTATATAGCTCAAGTTTCCAGTTTATTGGGCAAAGGAGAGGCTGTGGTGCTGACCTGGGGCAGCTTAGCGGCAAGGAGATAGACTTTGTGGCCCGCAGGGGAGATGAGGTCCTGTATGTTCAGGTGGCCTTGACGGTGACTGGTGAGGAGACTTATGAGCGCGAATTTGGCAACCTGAAATTGATTAAGGACAATTATCCCAAGTATGTGGTGACGATGGACCCGAACGTGGGTCTGATTCACGACTCTGGAATTGTGGCCTGTTCCGCCAGGCAGTTCCTTTTAAACTCTTGATTTCAAATCATTGACATTAAAGCAAGCTAATGAGGTTATTGAGAAGATTGACTTTGTTCCTAAAGTATTCTTCTTTGACCGCGTATCTCCTGCTATTTTGAAACTGGCATCTGTTTTCAAAGAGAAAGGTTCAGTAATCTTTTTTGAACCTTCTAGTAGGGGAGGTGATGTTAAGTTGTTCAACAAATGCGTTGAGGTTTCTGATATAGTCAAGTTCTCTGACCAACGTATAAAAGATGTTCATCAGTTTGATGACATAAAAGACAAACTGTTTATTCAAACCCAGGGTGCGAATGGGCTGAGCTTCCGTCTTAATTCTGAATGGATTCATCTGGAGCCTTTTATGAATGACAATGTTGTTGATACGGCTGGCGCAGGTGACTGGACTGCAGCCGCATTGATTAACGAATTGTATAAAGACAAAGAAGTCAAAGAGATTAAGAATCTCACGTTGGCTGGTTTAAAAGCCGCTTTGAACCATGCGCAGAAAGTGGGGGCAAAAAGTTGTTCCTATGAAGGTGCCCGCGGCATGATGCAAACCGTCTAGCCATACTGTAGCCATACTCTAGCCATACTCTAAGCTGCTTCTAGCCATACTCTAGGCATACTCTAGGCATACTCGGTGAGTATGGGTAGAGCTTGGGTAGAGCGAGAGTGAGACGAAACAAATATGACGCAATATGAACGCTGGTTGAAACAGGGAAACAGAGGGACCCGTCCCTGTGTTCCCCGCAAAGAAAACATCGAAATAAAAGAAAAATACGAAGGTAATATGATAAAGAGATTAGTTATTTGTGTCATAGCTACCGTTTTAGCCGTAGGAGGGAATCGGGTATATGCACAGCAGGATGAGGTGCCTGTGGATTCAAACGCAGTTGTCACGAATTCATTCTGGGACAACTGGTATGGACAGGTGGGTGTGGATATGTGGTTGCAGAACCCTTATGGCACGAATTTCAAGAATGTATTTCCCAACGGTAAGACGTTTGGCGTGGATGTAGCTGTCGGTAAGTGGTTTACGCCACAGTTCGGTATCCGCGGTGTCTTCAACTGGGAGAATGGTATCATCAAGAACGATTATGCCAGCTGGGTGCATGAGGGTAGTAGGGGCTATCTGGTGTTTGCAGGGGACATCATGGTCAACTTGACGAATCTGTTTGGCGACTATAGGCCCGACAAGAAATGGAATGTTTCTGTGTTTCCAAGGGCTGGTGCACTGCTTGATATGCTGGAAGCTGGCCCCTGTGGCTCGCCCATGTTGGGATTGGGTGTTGACTGTACGTATAGGCTGAATGACAAGTGGAGTCTGTTTGGCGATGCCTCATATCAGATGTGTTCCAGTGCACTGGGTTTTATGTCGGGAGAAGGCTCCGGCAGTAATGGCTATTTTGACTTCGTTTTGGGCGTACAGCTGGATTTGGGTAACAACAAGTTCCATAGGGCAACGGAACAAACTCAGCATTACAAGAATGCTGTCGTGACGAATGATTTCTGGGACAACTGGTTTGTACAGGCAGGTCTTGGCATGTCGCTGATCAATACGTATGGATGTAATTTCAGCCATGTGTTTCCCAACGGAAAAACGTTTGGCATCAATGCGGCTCTGGGTAAGTGGATCACGCCTGAGTTTGGTTTCCGTGCCGGTGTGAACTGGCAGAACGGCATCATCGGGAATGACCATCTGGCATGGTTGGACAAGGTCGACCAACCCGGCAGCAACCATGATGCAGGCGGTTTTGTGGCAGCCTATATGGATGTATTCTTCAATTTGCATAATATAATTGGGGGATATGATGCCAACAGGCGATGGAATGCCATTGTTTTCCCAAGGCTTGGTTTAGGTCATAATCCCGACGTATCGGATTCGTCGCCCAATGTAGGATTAGGTACCGAACAGACCTACCGCCTGAGTGACCGCTGGTCGCTGTTTGCCGACGTGGCCTATCAGTTTACGTCGGGTGGCTTTATGGGTGATGACCACTCGTCATCCCATATCAATGGTGGCAGCAATGGTTGGTTTGATATTAATATCGGTGTGCAGTATGACCTGGGGCAGGTTGTTGGCTGGAATGCATATGGGGGACAGGCCCCATGTAATCCGCACGGCTACTCACACAGGGGACAGTCCCCGGGGCACAACTGGCCGAGGTTTATTGTGAATACCATCGGGTCGGTAGGTGTGGCGTATATTGGTAAGACGGCCCTGAAGGCAATGATAAAAGAGGAACGGCCAGACCATTCGGATAACAAGTCGTTCCCGTCGGGACATGCTGCTATAGCTTTCGCGGCAGCAAGGTCGATAGACAAGGAGTTCCGCAAGGACTGTATCTGGATACCGATTGCAGGCTATGCGGCTGCTACAGCCATTGGCATAGAGCGTGTGGCCAGTGACCGCCATCATTGGTATGATGTGGTGGCTGGTGCCGCTGTAGGCTATGGTGCCGCAGAACTGACATGGTGGTTGAGTGACATGATGTTCGGCAAGGGCAGGAATGTTGCTGTTGGCACGTCAGGGAATACGTTGGATGTAACGTATAACTTCTAAATACGAACACGGATAGCACGGATGTAACGGATAAGACTTTAACATTAATGGCCATGTAATTGACCATGTAATTAGTCATTAATTATCAAGAATTGGAGAATTAGAGATATTTCTTCTTTTCGAACACGGATTGAACGGATAAAACGGATTTTGGTATTCCTTAAACATCGAAAAACACGGAAAACTCTAAAAACTGAATGTAGATGACAATCTTGTAATAAGATTGCTTTGTTCGAGAATAAAGGTTTGATTTTGATGGAAGATTGATTAAAAGCTTGCTTTTATAAAGTCTTCAACCAAAATGAAACTCATCATCTACATTCTTTTCGTTTATTTCGTTTATTTAGATGTTACTCAAAAATAATTCTCAAATTCTCTAATTCTTGAAGACAAAAGAGATCCGTCAGATCAGTTAAATCTGTGGTTTTTTAACATGGATGGGATGGATAGAGGCAAAGGGCAGGTGTGAAAGCATCTGTCCTTTTTGCTTTTTATATGAATTTTGTTAAAAAAGGTGTTGAAATGTTGATATTTTGAATTTAATTCATTATCTTTGCGTCGAATATAATTGACTTCGAGAAAAACGGAGTTCAGAGTTGCAATCATTAAGCGACTGAAGACCAGAGTGATATGATGACGACGAATCAAGATGGAAATATGATGGGACGCGACACAGAGGTGTGTGGTGACCCTAAGATTTGGTTTCCGATGAGGGTGACGTATCAGCGGGAGATGAAGGTGAAGGCGGAGCTGGACAGGCTGGGAATAGAGTGCTTCGTGCCAATGAGGTACCGGATTGTGGATGCTGATGTGGAGAATCCTCGGAGGGAGTTGGGGCCGGCGATTAATAACCTGATTTTCGTGAGGTCGACGCAGGAGCGGATCAGTGGGTTGAAGGCATCGAACGAGGTGCTGGAGCCGTTGCGGTATATGATGGACCGGACTGCCTCGCGAGAGCATGCTATCATGACGGTGGGGGACCGGGAGATGGAGAATTTTATGCGCGTAGCCTCGAGGACTGACGACAGTGTGATGTTTCTGGATGAGGAGACGGTCGTGGGGAAGGAAGGCAAGCGCGTGGAGATAATGGGCGGTGCGTTTGAAGGCGTGACGGGTGTAATCAGACGCATAAAGAGATGCAAGAGGGTTGTGGTGGAATTGGAAGGAATCGCCAGTGTGGCGATTGCGTTTGTGCCAGTGGGACTGCTGAAGGAGATAGAGTGAGGGGAGAAGGGATAAAACGGAAAGCACTATGATAACGATACAAGACCTATACAACATTCTGGAAAACAAGATTGCCAATGAGGCTCAGAAGAATCTCATTCAGAATAACTTTCCTCCGCAAATTGCGGATAGGATGTGTGCAGCCATAGATGGGCAGGAAAAGGCGGAACTCTTCAAACGTATCCTGAACGAGTATAATGAGTGGCTACTGAACCAGCAGCGCCAGCAGATGTACATCCAGCAGTTTTTGAGGGAGTATTATAAGTAGCGAGGGAATTACAGAATCCATGGATTGATAGAATTTTAAATTACGGAATAAAGGAGGAGGAAATGATAAAACGTATTGTTAGGATTAAGGTGATTGGTTCTGGCGATGCGTTTTTGTTGGTTAAAGAGAGGGGGAGGGAATCTTAGATGATGGCGAGAAAATTTCCAGACTGGAATGATTTTAAGGCAAAGGTCAAAGAATCTCTTCAGTAACAAGGTGAAGTGTCGGAAAATAGGAGAAAAAATGGAAAAGCCTAAAATCTTATATAAATACAGAGATGTTGGGGAATATACTGAGAAAATATTTACTGACAAGACCATATGGTTGTCAAAACCTGAAAATTTGAACGATCCATTTGAGTGCTCTATTGCCAATTTCACTGAGAGAGCAAAAGAGAAGATGGTGAAGAAATATAAGGTGTTTCAGGTTTGTAATTTCGCAGCGTTTGGAGCCTTACACATGAAGGAGAACAAACCCTATTTCGGATTAAGTGGAAAGGCGCTTAAAAGTTTTCTAAAGAGGCTTGGAAGTAAATCGTGGGAAAGGAGATACCAAATGATTAATGAGGTGGTTTATGAAAACAGGGGAACAAGGTTTTCCAACCCCAATCATCTTGTTAAAAGTTTGGATGAGAGACTACATGGAACTGGGATATTCAGTTTAAGTGAGACTGATACAAACCAGTTGATGTGGGCACATTACGCTGGGGAGTCTCGAGGGCTGGCAATTGGCTTTGAGGTGACTGAAGGCTCAATGTTGGCTGATGAGAAACATTGTATCGCAGTGAATTATCAGGATGAATTGCCAGAATTCAAGGCCGATGAATTGATGTCTGACACGCATATGTCATTTGGGAGAGAGGGTGCGAAGATTACAGTACAAGTGCCATTTGACGACCCAACATTTAGAGCATGCGTATCAACAAAACCGACCGATTGGGCCTACGAGAAAGAGTGGAGATATATTGACGAGACAGATGGACTACATCCATTCCCAGGGAAACTTGTAGAAATAACCTTTGGACTCAGGTGCTCGGAAGATGATAGAAGGAAGTATGTAAAATTGGTACAGGAGAATTTCGATTACCCAGTACATTTCTTCGAGATAGTGAAGAAAGCTAATTCCAATCAGATTGAAAAGAGAGAGGTTTTATCTTGTGGTTAACAATATGGATACGCCTATTTAGAATTACGGAGTATAATTCTTAGGAAAAATTAAGCAAATAATAAAACAATGCTGATTGACAGAAAACACATTGAACAATGGGCTTTGACCGCACCTGCAAAGTCTGAGATGGCTGAGTTGGTAACGCAACTTGTTATGAATACCCTGCCCAATGATGGAAGCAGCTATAATATCCCTATTGGAAGTTCTACCTTCATTGGAGGTCGGGACGGCTTTGTAGAGAGTATGGCAGGTCATGCTTTTATACCTTTAGGTAAAAGCGGTTGGGAGTTTGGTGCGCGAGGCGATACTACAAAAAAGGCGAATGAAGACTATAATACCAGAACGACGGGCATACCAGTAGCGGAAAGACAAAATATGACCTTCGTCTTTGTTACGCCTTATTTCTGGGAGGATAAAATCAAATGGGTAACGGCCAAGAAACAATTAGGAGAGTGGAAAGATGTTATAGCCTACGATTCTGATAATCTTTCGCAGTGGATATATCAATTACCAATTGTGACAGAATGGTTTGCCAAGAAGATGCTCGGGATGAAAGCTAAACGAGGTGCATGGAAGATTCGATTGTCTAAATCGGATTGGGATCGCATTATATTTGGTGTCTATACGGAAGAAAAGGATTTTCATAAGCGTCCTATGTCGAAATTCTGCATGGATATGGTGGATGATTTTAGGAAGAAGAGAATGTGAGTCATTAAAAAAGAGTAATGGAAGTACAACAGGCATTATTTGGCGCCCACAGTTTATTATTAATAACGAAAAAATGATTTATGAAACTAACAACAAACAATCAAAAATTGCTTGATGAATGCATTAGGATAGAATTGGAAGAAAATGAAAATTTCACTAATGTGAATGATTTTTTTGAGTTTTTTGCATCATCTATGGTCCTTAAGGACTGTGATTTGTCTGACGACGAAATCAATAATGGTATAACGGGACATGGGAATGACGGAGGAATTGACGGTTTCTTCTTATTTGTTAATGGAGAACTGGTTACAGACGATTTAGTCGAAAGCATAAACATTCCCCGTGGTTGTACAATAGAATTGGTCTTGATTCAAGCGAAATATGTTTCTTCATTTGGGGAAGACGCTATTTTGAAATGGAAGACAATATCTTCAAATCTCTTGGAGATGAAACCATTGGGACAATATAGAAAACGATATACAGAAAAAATAATAGAGAACTTTACTCTGTTTGGGAATGTTATTAAGAAATCCATTCGCTTGCAATGTAAATTACAGATATCTTACCATTATGCTACCTTGGGGCTGTATAGTAGCATCCATCCGAACGTAATAGCTCAGAAAAACGAATTGACAAAGATTGTAAATGGAATATACCCATCCGCTAGTGTTTCGGTTGACTTTTGGGATGCTGATATGATAATGGAAACATATAATAGGACTCCCAATACATCAGTGAACCTAACTTTTGCAGACCAGCCAATTTCTTTAGGCGCATCTGACATGGTTGCATTAGTGAATCTAGGCACATATTATAAGTTTATTACAGATGATTCTGGTAATCTTAATAAAAGATTTTTTGAAGCGAATGTGAGAGACTATCAAGGAAGTAATTCTGTTAACAAATCTATAGCAGAAACGCTGTATGCACCAGGAAATGAAGACTTTTGGTGGCTTAATAATGGTGTTACCATATTGGCTTCTGGACTTACACGTGTCACAAGTAAAGAGGTAATTATTGAAAATCCAGAAATTGTAAATGGTTTGCAGACTTCGAGGGAGATCTTTAATTATTTCACGTTTAATCAGGATAGCATAAATGGTGAAAGTAGAAATGTTCTTGTCAGAATAATAAAGCCAGCAGATGAGAATTCTCGGGATAAAATCATTTTCGCCACCAATAATCAGACAAACATACCGCAATATTCTCTGCGCGTAACGGATGCAATTCATGTGCAAATAGAACTATATTTTAAGAGCAAAGGGTTATACTATGACAGGCGTAAGAATTATTATAAGAACTTGCGCAAAAAACCTACAGATATTATTGGAGTCTCATTTCTGGCTCAATGTCTAATATCCATTATTCTAAGAAAACCAGATTACGCACGGGCTCGTCCTTCGACATTGCTCGCTGATGAGTCTATTTATAATCAATTATATAGTGGAGAGCAAGATTTGGATGTGTATTATAAAGCTGCAATGATAGGCAAACGAGTAAAAACGTTTTTAAATACATCACAACTACCGAGACCTGCAAAGAATGATATTCTATTTTATGTGATTTATGCTGTCCTGGTCAAGTTGTTGCATAAAACAAACTTTACATTCTTGGATTTGTTGAGCTTTAACCTTGACTTGTTAGATGATGACGCTATTAATGATGCAATTCATATTGTAAACCGCAAATATGAGGAAAAAGGTGCTTCTGGAAGTGTTGCAAAATCACCAACTTTTATAGATGATGTCAATGAGGCTTTGAATATGTAAACAAAATGAATAATCGTATCTTTCCAGATTGGAAGTCTTTTGAGTATAAGTACCGAGGCCGCGAACAGAAAACGTTTGAGGATCTCGCACGTGCACTTTTCCGAAAGGAGATGGGGGTGAAGTATGGCTTGTTTCAAAGGGTAAACCATAAAGGGAATGAGACTGATGTGGTAGAGAAAGATGGTAAGATATTCGGTTTTCAGGCAAAGTTCTTTGATAAAAGGATTGATGCTAATGACATTATCAGTTCGATGAGGTATGCCAAAGAAAGTCATCCGGAGCAAACTCACTATTATATCTATTGTAATATTTCATTTGGCAATCCTAAGCGCAGAAAGGATACTAAGGATACAGACCCAATTCCTAGTCAGACAAAAGCAGAAGAAAAAATAGAGAGTGCTGTCAGAGAACTGGGATTGACCATTGTCTGGAAAATGGGTAAGGCTATTTTGGATGAGGTCAATGATTCAAACTGGATAAATGATGTTTTCTTTAATGTCGATGGAAAACTTGAATCATTGATAGAAGAGGAACAGCAGCATACCGCGATTGCTTTTAATAGTATCAACTATACCTGTTCATTCAACGGTCATCCTATCCATATAGACCGATCTGATATTATCTCTGAGATAGAATGTGCAAACCCTTCTACACTGTATGTGATTCACGGTGATGGCGGTTGCGGGAAAACAGCTATATTGCATGAAATGTTCGATAAAAAAAGTGATGTGTATCCTATCTGCTATAGGAAGGCTTCTTCCCTGAATGTGAAGAATCTTGCAGCTGTTTTCCATTTGGGAGATTTATATACCTTCCCAGACTTTAAAGAAGCATACAAGGACTGTGAACGGGAATATTTTATTATCGATTCAGCAGAACATCTTGATGAAATAGAGGATGGAACCATACTCCCATCTTTGGTTAGAGGCCTGATGGAAGCGCATTGGTGTATCATCTTTACAGTACGAAATGTTTTTCTCAGTGATTTGTTGAATCTTCTAAAGTATGAGTTCCATCAAATTCTGATTAACAAGGTAGATGTAGGCATAATGCCAGAGAATCAAGTAAGAAGTATTGCCAGAGTTAATGGTATACAATTGCCTGCTGACAGAGTCCTGTTTGACAGAATAAGGAATCTTTTCTATTTTGATTTATACACGCAGTATTATGGCGAGATAGATCATCAGTATAGTGATTGCGATTTCCTGGAACTAGTATGGGACAAGAAAATCAGAGGGAAAAATAATCGTATAGGCTATCTGCGCGAAAGCTTGTTCGAGTCGTTCATAGAAGATAGAATCAAGTCAAACACTTTCTTCCTGCCGGCAGCGAACTATACTGACGAAGAGTTTGATACATTAATATCAGAAGAGATAATTGCTGATGATCCGGGCCAAGGCTTGTTTATTACCCATGATATTTTTGAAGAATGGGGATTGTATCGTATCATTGATAAACGATGGGAAGAAAAAGATTCTATACAAAGTTTCCTTTTTTCTCTGGGTGATACCCGAGCTATGCGACGCGCATTCAGATTGTGGTTAAAAGATAAGGTAGTAATCAATCCAGATTCTATTCAGGCCCTAACTCAGGCTTCTTTTTCATCTGATATACCAGGAATATGGAAAGAAGAAGTGTTGTGCGCTCTTTTATTATCAGACAAGGCACAGTTGTTCCTATCTCCGTATGAACATCAGATACTAAACAACACGGATGGCCTTGCAGAAAAAGTAATCTGGTCTCTTCGAGTAGGTTGCCTATACGTAACGGATGTTATAAGTTATAAAGACTACTATTTGCCTCGTTATGCCCCCATTGGGTCGGGTTGGGTGTATGTTGTTGATTTGCTATTCCAACATCAAGATGAGGTAAACCTATCTATTTGGTTACCCGCACTGAACGATTGGGCAAAAGGAAACCTGAGAGGGACCACCACGCGCAAGATTGGATTGATGGTGATTGCCTATTATAAAAGCGAGGTGTACCAAAAGGAATATTACTGGGACAAGAACAGTAAGACGGTTAACGAAATTCTTAATAACTCTGTATGGGAGATAAAAGACGAGTTGTCAGAATTGCTATATAGTCGCAAAGGTCAAGATGAGCGTAGGAATGGCTTGATTGAATTTGTCTTGAAAGAGACTTTTGGAGCCATGAACATTCATCTTGCTATACCCCAGACGGTAGCAGACTTATGTATATACTACTGGAGAGAAAGGCCCGATGGGGAAGATTGCTATCGATATCGTTCCAGATCAATGGAAATGGGATATGGGTTGGATATATATGTGGATATGTTAAAATATTTTCCTTCTGGTGCAAATCAGACACCGACAACAACGTTATTGGCTGCCAACGAAACCACTGCTATAGATTTCATTATCCGCCTAATGAATGAGTGCGTGGAATCTTATTCGGAATCAGGCTACGATATACTTAAGCAGGTAGAGATAACAGATGGGGAAGACAAAAAGAACTGGCAATGGCACTCATTCGGACTATGGTGTATGTATAGGGGGACCGGCTCTCCTGTAGCACCATATTGTTTACAGTCTGTCCATATGGCTTTAGAGCAATATTTGCTAAAGTTATCAAGGTCAGGAGATTTTAAGCGTTGTGAGGCCATCATGCAACGACTGCTTTTTGAGTGCCATTCGTCTTCTGTTTCTGCGGTGGTTGGAAGTGTGGTGTTGGCTTATCCCAATGAATATTGGAAAGTTGCACTGATATTATTTAGGACAATAGAGTTCCTTGAGATTGATTCCCATCGAGCCTTGCGTGAGAGTGAGGCAAGAACTCTATACCAAATAAGCGGTGATCTTAATCCTAATGTTCTGAAAGAACGAATGGAGACCTGTAATCAGGAATACCGAAAAACTCATTTGGAGAATATCTGTTTGAATTACCAGTTCATTGGTACCAAATGCCTATCAGAAGAAGATAATGAAAAGCTGATTCAAACAGTATATGGTATATTGGACAAGCATCGTAAACTTTTGAAAAAAACAAAAGGCGAAGACAAGAAATTGTTAGAGATCTTAGTGTCACGCATGGATCGCAGACGATTGAAAATAAGAAGTACGGAAAGAGTGGATGGGGGACTTGCAATCCAATTTGAGACAAAGTTGACGAAGGGGTCAAAGAAAATGAGTGAGGAATCAGACCTGCTGAATCAAGAAAGGTGTCGGTACCTTGAACTCCTGAATTGGGCTATGTATAAATTTAAAGGTGAGTCACCTGCAGGGAACAAGTATATGGATAATCCTACTCTGGTGTTGCATGATGCCAAGGCAATGCAGTTAGAATGGGATTCTGGACGAAGAGGGTTCATAACTGACGCATATACCTTGGAATGGGTAAGCGCAAGCCTTGTTAAATTCCACTCAGGGCAATTAAGCAATGATGACTTACTGTGGTGTAAGAAGATTATTGATAAAAAGTTATCGGAATTGGTAGTGCCAATTAACACTTTGGATGGTACAACTGCTTGTATTCACGTTATTCCGCAACTGATAATTCTGTTTCCAGAAGATAAAGATAAATACGAAGAACTTCTTTACAACTGTTTGTTGATGCCAGCCTATGGAGGTACAGGTGCGTGTGATTATGCGGTTTATGCCATACAATCATCGGATTTGTGGGAGAAAGATGTACTATTGATTCAAAGAATTCTCGAAAGATTTATTAAAGAGGACGCTTTAACAGAGCTACACTCCTATCATTTAAAAGTCATATTCGGCTTGGTGCCCTGCAAGCCAAATAAGGAAGTTGAATATATCGCAGTTAAGTACTTGCATGCTATACCAGAACTGCTTAAATCGAATGAAAATGAGGTGCATGGCATGTTTGATGTTGTCAATAATCTGGTGAAAATGTTTATGTATACGGAAAGCAACGAGATTCTGCAATGTTTGCCTTGTACTTTCCCGATTATTAATGAGAGTCATTTAGGCTATTGCTATCTGACCCAGTTTATCTTGGAAGAAGATCATTGTAAAAGACCTGAACGTTTCTGGCAGATTTGGAATACATTTAGGATGCCAATATTAGAATCTGGTTGTTATCACGACAGCCAAGAATTGAGGTCGTATACTCTTAATATAGAGTGGAATGACGGCGTGAAGGAGTGGCATTCTCTCAGAAAGGTGGATATAGCGTTCTTTATGTATCTGGCTGAGCATTCAAAGGGGAATGCAATTGTGTTCGAAGGCTTGATTAAAATTCTGACAACAATAGCAAGTGGATATAAAACCGAGGGCATGGCGTGGCTCTCAACTGCTATTAACCAAAGCCCTAATATGAATTTGAATGATACACTTGCTTTGACGTATCTTGAACTGGTTATGATGCCATATGTTTATACCAACAAAATGAAAATCAGGAAGAATCCAAAGTTGTTGACACAGGTAAGAACAATCCTGAATTTTATGGTATCAAAGAGTTCTGTTACAGGTTATATGCTGCGTGATATGGTGAGTTGAGGCAATAAGGTGTAAGAAAATAGATAGCATGGATGATAAGAATAAGTATATAGACAACATGGCACGTACTGCATTGGCGCAAGGTGCGGGAGTGGCAGTAAGCAAAGGGTTCGCATCTCTGATGATTGCTGTTGGTTTCCCGGAGGCAGCTGTACTTACTCCTTTTGTGCGTGGTGCGACAATAGGCTTGATGAATACTCTCTATGATGACGTAACAAAACGGACATTGTCGGAACGAGAGAATGAAAAGGTTGACTTATTAGCTAAGACATCGCTTCAAACCTTTATGGAATTGGCGAAGAAAGACGGCGTGACTGCCATAACCATGCAGATAGATGAGGGCCAGTGCTATATGCTTATGAGGTGTCAGAGGACTTGATGCTTACTGCCATACGGCAAAGTCAACAGAAGAAAGTGGAGATACTAGGCCGGTATTATGGTGGGTCATTCTATAAGGGAAATATCGACTGGCAGGATATGCACCAAATTATTATAATGGCAGGCACACTGACTTTCAGGCAAATTGTTTTGATAAGGCTTATCTGCGAAGGATTCGGAGGTATTTCTTCTGAATTGTTTATCACTAAGCCTTCTGCGTGTGTTGAGATAAATCGTATGCAAGACTATGGTTTGTGGATGACAGATATGGCTATGTTCAAGGATGATTCATCGGCTAAGATACAAATCAAATTACTAAAGCCAACAGAGTATGCCAAGATGGTGTGCGATGCGTTAATGCTGGAGAAATTATCGGATGAAGATATTAAAAGGACGATAGATAGTTTGTTGATCTCTGACGAAGGGGAGCCTGCCGAGGGTATCACCAAGGAGGATTATGAGGCAGCAACGATGTGGCATTATGATGAAAAGGAGGAAGGGTTGATTGCGGGAAGTCAACCAGAAGATGTGGCTGTCATGCTGAAAGGAAAAGATTATATGAAGGATGCTTCACAGTACTTCATGTCAGATAAAGAAATGATGGCTATAGATTGTGTTATGAATGCTCTTGGTAGGTTTAAACAGTGTAAATCAGAGGCTCTGGTCAAGGAGTCAATTGATGATGCTCTGAAAGATTTGGCTGATTATTTTGAGCATTGTCGTGATCATGGCGGTCTGAGAATACTTAATGGTAAACGTACAGAATACATGGATGTACTAAATGGCCTAAAGAGTGATTATCTTCAAAAGAATATTGATTATTTGTCCGCCACAGAAGAGAAAGATGAGGTTTTTGATGAGGATTACGCGAATAAGCAATCAGAGAAGATGGTGGAAGAGATTTTCTCAAAGGCGGAAGAGAAGAATAAGGGGGATTGATTTAAAACTGAACAAATGACGTTAGAAGATTTGATACAGGAAGGGCAGAATGTGTTGGAATCGAAATGGGCAAGTGGTTTTAATACGTTCGTTGATGCTGATAAATATGAAATATGGAGGCGAAAAACCCTCATGTTCCTTCAGGAGTATTATCCTATGCATCCTCAGGTTAAAGACTTTGAGGAGATAGCGACGAAACAGAATAACAACATCCTGTTTTGTGAAGCGTTAATGGGTATTCTAAAAGCTTTCTATGCAATCAAACCCAATCATGCCAGGATTGACTATGAAGGAAAGTTGAGTAAACTGTTTGAGAGGTTTCATACTGTTGCCAGACAATTGAGAAGACGGCATGATGGTAGGCCAACATTAGAGATACATGATGAATACGATGTGCAAGACTTGCTACATGGGTTGTTGAGGATTGACTTTGATGATGTCAGGCCAGAGGAATGGACACCGAGTTATGCGGGTGCCTCAAATAGAATGGACTTTTTGCTAAAGGAAGATGAGATAGCCATTGAGGTAAAGATGACACGAAACGGACTGAAGGATAAAGAGTTGGGCGAACAACTGATAATAGATATTGCCAAATATCAGAGCCATCCAAACTGCAAATGCTTGTACTGTTTCGTGTATGATCTTGACGGCAATGTTAGGAACCCAAGAGGTTTGGAGAAGGATTTGGAGAAATTAGGAAAGGAGTTCCCGGTTAAAGTGTTTATCAGGCCTGAGTGATATGACGCAAGAAGAGAGGTGGCAAAAAGATGTCAGATGTAAGAAGGAAGAGGTAAGATGGATCAAGAGACACGTTGGCATATGCTTCGCAGGAATCACGAATCTACGGAATTAAGGATTAACGGATTATGACACAGGACGAGAGATGGCTTTTGAGGTATAATGAAGTAAAAGCGTTTATTGAAGGCAATAAGCGGAATCCGTCGAAGTATGTGGCGGAGGAAAGGTTGATGGTGCATTTCCTGAAGCGGGGGCGGAAGATGTTGAATGCGGGGGAACTTGCAGAACCGAGATTCAGTCAGTTCGTGGAACTGCTGGAACTGAGCAACAGATATAAACGGAAAAATCAATATGAATAGTAGCCTTGCGTAAAACGGAGGGGGCAAGAAAAAAGCGGGTTAGTACTCTAAAATGGGTGCAGGCCCGCTTTTTTTGTGACGAAAGTTGACAAATAATTAAAAAAGACTAATAAATGGGAAGAAATGTGATAGGATTGCGAAGAAATCACTATCTTTGCAAAGATTAAGTGTATGGCAGTGAAAGTTCAGATTCAACAAACTAGACAATATGCACAGGCCTTTGGAAGGAATGTGTATGATGATATTTTACGCTGGGGTGACTCTGAGATTCTGAATATCTTGTGCCGTGCAAACAAGCGTAAAGAGGATGAGACTTATTTAGAATGTCTGCGTCGTTTCTACAATTCAATGAAGCTGAATTATCGCTGTGAATATGTTTTTAAGAATGAAATTATAGCAGAACTTCGCAAGCATTATGCTCATAGGCGCTCATTGGTAGTCAATGAATTCCGTGTTGGAAATTCTATTGCTGACTTGGCATTCTTTAATGGAGAAAGTCGTGCGTATGAGATTAAAACCAGCTACGATACACCTCGCAGGCTTGAAGGGCAGATGAACGATTATAGGCGCGTATTTGACAAGTGCTATCTTGTTGTGGAGCAGAACGAGGTGGAAGACTGGTTGAATTGTGATGAGAATACAGGTGTTATTGCTTTCCGCCATGGCCCTAGAGGTGGAATAACTATGGAGGAAGTCCGCCCCGCCAAGGTTAACGATCATATAGACGTGGATATACTTATGACCTGTTTGAGAGCTCCTGAATATGAATACATCGCTGAACATTATGCAAAGGTGCGACTGTCTGAGAGCAAATATAAGCATTATGAAGAATGTAAGTCTGTCTTAAAAGATATGGACGATAGAAAACTTCATAAGGCATTTTTGGAAACTATCGAGAAAAGGAAGAGTAGTTTTGCTCTTCTAGAACAAACACCTTATGAACTTTACCAGATTTGCATGAGTATGCATCTCACGGGTAAGCAATTGAATAACATAACTAGTAGTTTGAACACTAAAATTATCTGAATATGTATCTACCATTTCTTAGAGGAAAGCTCTATGAGCTGAAAGCAATCAGGGAGTATATAGATGAAATGTATGGAAAAGAGTATGGCCGCCATATAATGCCTATCATCGAACCGGTGAAGAAAGACTTGCGTCCTTTAATGTCCTGTGTTGAGGCTATGGGAAAAGCAGAAATGCCATTTGCTGTAGTTTTGAACTCGCGGACGGGAGATTTTCAGAAGGCAACTTTTGATGTGCCTTCGTTTGTTACTGATGAAAAGATTAATGGTGTAGGTTGGGTGCCAGCTTTCGAGGTGAATGGTAATGCTAATGTTGAGGCTATAGAATCAGCCATTAACGAATTTGGTTTTACTGGTGTGATGCTTATATTCTTCTCTAATGTGGATCTGGACGATGAACATGTTCGTAATCTTGTTAGCAGTGGGGCCGTAAAGTACATCGCAGTAATGAATCTTACCCAACGTCCACCTATTATTGATGGATTGAAAGAAACTGGCAAGGAAATTATTAATATTGAGGATAGCTTTCCAGAGAAGTCACCCAATAACGCCTACAGAGATAATCTTGATGAGTTTTTCTCAGATACGTTCAGTTATTATAAATCACTATTTGGGCTATTTGGATTCTCGGACTTTACGGCTCTTGGGAGGAATTATCGTGATAGGGGGACTTTGCCACAGGTAGTTGCTATTCATATGACTTATCGTAAGTCGGAGAAGGTGGTAAATGTACATCATTTCCTATCAGACTCCCGTAATGGTGCGAACAACATTCGTAATGAGTTCAAAGAGGCTAATGATAAAATCCCTCCATTTTATGAAGATAAGCCAACGACTAAAGCGATAGAGCAGATATCAGGGAAAGACTATCCAGGTCTGGGAGCTATTAAGAAATATAGCATCAAGAACCATTTTGAGTTAATGGAACGGATACTACACGAGAGGGAGGACTGATGATGCTTGATTTGAAATGGGATTTTTTCGCTGATACCGAAATTGTCAGTCTTTTGCAGGATGGAGGTGATGATGGCATTCAGACCGTAGAAGATTTTCTAAATGCGCTGTTATCATTGTATGAACCCTTTCCATCAGGGGAAACACTTAAAAAGGCTTTAATAGAAGACTGGCAGATTTTTGCGAATGAAGGCTCCTTGGTGCAGGTTCTGGAATTGTTGGGCAGTACTTTTCATGCTGGCGACCATGTAAGATATATCCCGGAGTATCAGGATTATTTGCAGGCGTGGAAAGACGTAAAAGCGGAGGTAAAAACAAATACCCGTTTTTTCTGTCATATGGATTCGATTGCTGATGTTCTTGACGATTTTGATTTAGACAACGATTCCCTGTTGCTGTTTAAAGACGAGAAGTACTTCCGTGCACGCGTTCACCACAAAGAAGAACCATCTTTTCCTAAAGAAGAAATGGGATGCCCTCCGACACCAGAACTTGCGACGCCAGGGCGTGCAAACCCGAATGGAATAAGGTATCTATATTTGTGCTGTGATGACAGGACACCTTTCTATGAGGTTAGACCATATTATCTGGATAGAGTGGATATTGGTGAGTTCCTTATCCTTGAAGACAATCTAAAGATAGTAGATTTTACAGAGAAAGTAAACCTGTTTAAGGTGTTCTACGACGAAGGCGAAGACATTTTTAAGCAGAAAGTTAAGCGTCGTGTATTGTTTGACGCGATTAGTAGCGATTTGTCAAAGCCCTTACACAGCTATGATTCTGAATTAGAATATGTCCCCACTCAATATATTTGCGAATATTTCAAGGATAGTGGAGCAGATGGTATTATGTTCAAGAGTTCCGTTTGGAAGGATGGGAAAAATTTAGTGCTTTTCTATCCAGAAAAGGCAGAATGCGTGGAGGTACATCCTTATGAGGTGAATAGTATTGTTATTGACCGTATGGATGTGAGATAGGTGAAAACATTTAATTGATATAAATCCGCCCCAAGGAACCCGGGATATTTTGTTTAAAAAAGTATTGAAATGATGTGGGTTTGAAGATTTTTCAGAGGATGCCAGGGGATAGGTCAGTGACATGAACGATGGCTGAGGGCTGATGTAAGAGGTAAGATGGCTTAACGAAGGCTGAAGGAAGATGTCAGAAGGCTGAGGGATGAAATACTTTCTTTGAAAGGTTATAGGTTATAGGTTATAGGTTAGAGGTTATGGGTTATAGAGAGTTTTCGTTTGAGAAGAACGGGGGGACGGGTACCCTGTTTCACGAATAATAGGAGTCAGCATTAATCAATAGTTGAGCAATGCCAAGGCAATCCAGAGAATCATCAGGAACTGGTATATATCATGTGATGATGCGTGGTATAAATCACCAGAATATTTTTGAGGAGCAGGAGGACTATTACCAGTTTCTCAATACCTTGGACATGATGGCTCTGTCGTATGAGCCTGATGGTACTCCCTTTGGAAGAAACTATATCCTATATGCTTATTGCCTGATGTCTAATCATATTCATCTTCTCATTCGTGAACGCGAGGACACAATTGAAATGGCTATTGATGAAGTTGCATGTCTTGATATAGAGGATGCCTCGAAAGGACGTCCTTCGGATGATCAGGTTATGATGCTGATAAAAGAAAAGACAGGCGTAACGAATAGCACCGCTTTTCAAGGGGATCAGGGGACGGTTCCTTGATCCGCTTTCACCCTTGGCGGGGTGCTTACCTGTTCAAAGTTACAGTTAGCGCTTGCTGCTTAAGCGATGGATGACACCATATTTTGCCCAATTGTGAGTACGAAATGTTAAAAATGCAGACGGGGAACGAAATTGTTCCAAAAATATTTGGAAGCTTGGAACAAAAACGTTACCTTTGCGACATATTTCACGAATCATTATGAACAAAAAGTTAGTCGGTGTTATAGAAAAGGCAAGTGACGGAGGTTACGGCATCTATGCACTTGAAGATGTGGTTCCCGTAACAGGTTACGGACTCACGGAAGAAGAAGCAAAGAAGGACTTTGTGGAACAGATTAAAGAACAGGCCGACTATTACAAAGAGAAAAAAGGTACCTATCCCGAATGGTATGAAGAGAATTTGGAAGTGGAGTATAGGTATGACATGTCAGCCTTCTTTATGAGTTTTCCATTCATCAATGCTTCAGAGTTAGCAAAGAGTCTGGGTATTAATCCGTCTCTCATGAGAAAGTACAAGAGCGGGCTTGCAAAGGCGAGTACCAAACAAAAGGACTTGATTCAAGAGAAATTCAGCGGATTGGTTGAAAGACTAGAGTTAGTGAAATTCTAAAACAATTATGGTAGAAAGAAAAGGAAATGAGCCGTGAGCAGTTTTTGCTTACGGCTCAATTCTATTTTAAAGCTTGAGGAAGCGAGTATATTATGAATGGTATACTTTGGGTTACTATTCGGGGCGGAATTTTGATGAAAATGTGATGTTTAGCGTAAGAAATCTTAAAAAGTGGTGGAAGGAGGGTACAAGATTGAAATAAAGTTTGTATATTTGCAACATGAATCACTAAAAACTTAAGAATATGGGAAAGATTGAATTGATGGCATTGCCATATGCTCCAGATGCATTGGAGCCAGTGATTAGTAAAGAGACGATAGGTTTCCATCATGGTAAGCACTTGGCTGCTTACGTGGATAATCTTAACAAACTGCTTTCTGACAGTGAGTATGAGAATATGGCTCTGGAGGAAATTGTGCGAAAGGCTCCGGCTGGGGCGGTATTTAACAATGCGGGGCAGATATTGAACCATAATCTGTATTTCGGGCAGTTTAAACCTGCCGGTGAGGCTGTCC
>Ga0247611_10000908_pt1 | contig 56527 bp, 76 predicted proteins | sample 177DNAGHGhighgp2_FD_192422 | JGI IMG/M metagenome (GOLD analysis project Ga0247611, IMG submission 192422) | Sheep rumen microbial communities from Palmerston North, Manawatu-Wanganui, New Zealand - 1770 DNA GHGhigh gp2 | ecosystem: Host-associated > Mammals > Digestive system > Stomach > Rumen... | reverse complement strand
CCCTTTTGCCGTTGAAAATTTTAGTCGCATTAAATATGCAACATATATGGGTACTAAGTGGGCTGTCTCATCTGTTGAGGTAGCCTTCCCTAGATTAATACTGAATTTAGGAGGAGTTTATAATGATTAATAGTAGATTAAAATTAGACGAAATTCTTCGTTGTGTACTAGGTAATCAACATGTATATTTTCAACCCCCAGAATCAGTAAAAATACATTATCCTTGTATTATTTATTCTTTAAGTGATATTGATGATAAGCACGCTAATAATAAATCTTACAAGAGAGATTATTGTTACAAGGTAACGTTAATACATAACGACCCTGATAATGAAATAGTTGATAGATTAATGAATTTAAAATATTCAAGTTTTAATACTAGTTTTTCTAATCAGGGTTTAAATCATTATGTATTTACAATAAAAATTAAAAATGAAAAGGAGATAATTTAAAATGCCAAAAATTAAATGGGATGAAACTGGTAAGCATTTCTATGAAACTGGTATTTCTAAAGGTGTTCTTTATACTTTAGACCCAGTAAATAATATTTATAATAAAGGTGTTGCTTGGAATGGTTTAACATCTGTTAGCGAATCACCTGAAGGTGCAGATGTATCTGCAATCTATGCTGATAACATTAAGTATTTAAACTTAATTTCAGCAGAAGACTATAAAGGTACTATTGAAGCCTATACATATCCTGATGAATTTGCTGAATGCGATGGTTCTGCATCATTAGCAAATATTGAAGGTATTATGATTGGTCAACAAACTAGAAAGAAATTCGGTTTCTGTTATACAACTAAGATTGGTAATGATATTAATGATGATTTAGGTTATAAGATTCATATCGTTTATAATTGTTTAGCTTCACCATCAGAAAGAAGTTATGAAACAATTAATGATTCACCAGAAGCTATTACATTCTCTTGGGAATTCTCTACAACACCTGTTAATGTTGAAGGTCATAAGCCAACTGCAATTGTTACAATTGATTCAACTAAGTTAAGTGCTGCTAAATTAAAGAAATTAGAAGATACTTTATTTGGTGTTGACGCAGACCCAACTCAATCAATTGAAGGTTCTGACCCTCAATTATTATTACCTGATGAAATTGTTGAATTATTAGCAAACGTTCAATAATTTAAAAATTATTTTTAAGAGTCCCTTCGCAAATAGTGTTGGGGCTCTTAATTTTATTAAAAATAATCAAAATGGAAAGAAAAAGGAGAAACAAAAATTATGTTAAAGAAGACTATTAAATATGTAGATTACAATGGACAAGAAAGAGAAGAAGATTTTTACTTTGATTTGTCTACTGCAGAAATTACAGAAATGGAATTAAGTAAAACAGGAGGCTTATCTAATACTATACAATCAATTGTTAAAGCTAAAGATATGCCTTCATTAATAAAATTATTTAAGGAATTAATATTTAAATCATATGGTGAAAAATCTGCTGATGGTAGAAGATTCATAAAAAGTGAAGAACTATCTATAGCATTTTCACAAACACCTGCTTATTCTATTTTATTTATGGAATTAGCAAGTGATGATAAGGCAGCTTCAGCTTTTGTTAATGGAATTATTCCCGCTGATGTATTAGCTAAAGCACAAGAAGCAAAGAATAATAATTAAAAATTGAAAACAATAGAGGCATTATATGCTTACTATTACTATAAAAGGTCGAGAAGAATACAACAGACAAACAAAAGAATTCATAAATACTAAAGATACAACAATATGTTTAGAACATTCACTTGTGTCTATTTCTAAGTGGGAAGCAAAATGGCATAAGCCATTTATATCTAAAGATAATAGAACTTATGAAGAAACTATTGATTATGTCAGATGTATGACCATTACACAAAATGTTGACCCTAATATTTATTTACTTATTACTAATGAAAATTTAAAAGAAATTAATGAGTATATTGGTAATCCAATGACTGCTACTTGGTTTAATGAAAGAAATCAACAATCTAAAAAGAATTCAGAACAAATTACTTCAGAGTTAATTTATTATTGGATGATTGCTTTTCAAATACCTTTCGAATGTCAAAAGTGGCATTTAAATAGATTATTAGTATTAATTAGAATTTGTAATATTAAGAATCAACCTCAAAAGAAACTTAGTAAGCGAGAAATTCTTTCTAAAAACGCTGCACTAAATGCTGCTAGAAGAAAGAACTTGGGTACAACAGGATAAAAAAACAAGGAGGTCCTATGATTAGTATTAAGCAAAAAGGAAATTTTAATAAAATAACTGATTTCTTTAATAAACTTAATAAAAAGTCTAGATTAGGAGTTCAAGCCGAACAAATAGCAAATAAATGTATATCTGAATTAAAGAGAGCTACTCCTAAAGATTCAGGTTTAACTGCTGATTCATGGGATTATAAAGTAAAAATTAAAGGTGACATTACTACAATTGAGTTTATTAATACAAATCTTCAAAATGGGATGAATGTAGCATTATTACTTGAATTTGGTCATGGTACACCTAGTGGAAAATGGGTTGAAGGTAAAGATTATATCGAACCTATTATACAAAAAAACTATTTAGATATAGTTAATAATGGTTGGAAGGAGATGACTGAATTGTGAGTACATTAGTTGATGAACGAGTCGTTGAAATGACGTTTGACAATAGTAACTTTGAGAAAAATGTTAAACAATCGATGAATACTATTGACAATTTAAAAGACTCATTAGATTTTTCAGGAACTTCAGAAGCATTAAATGAAGGTTTCAAAGGAATTAATATTGCTCCATTAACAGAAGGTTTAGAAACTGTTAAAAACGGTTTTACAACTTGGGAAATAGTTGCAATTACAGCCATCTCGAATATAACAACTAGAGTAATGAATTTAGGCGAGCAGATGATTAAATCACTATCTATTGATAACATTTCATCTGGTTGGGCTAAATATGGAGAAAATGTTAAATCTGTAGGTACTTTATTATCCCAAGATGGTAATACTGTAGAAACAGTTAACACTGCATTAGAGAAATTAATGTGGTTTACAGACCAAACATCATATTCTTATACAGATATGGTATCTAACATTAGTAAATTTACAGCAACAGGTCAAAATCTTGAAGATTCTGTTCAAGCTATGATGGGTATAGCAAACTGGGCAGCATTGTCTGGACAAAATGCTCAAACTGCATCAAGAGCCATGTATCAATTATCTCAAGCTATGGGTCAAGGTACTGTAAAATTAATGGATTACAAATCAATCCAAAATGCTAACATGGATACTTCTGAATTTAGAGAAAATGCTTTAAATACAGCAGTTGCTATGGGATATTTAGTTAAATCTTATAATGAACAAGGTGAAGCTTTATATACCACAACTGAAAAAGCATTAGAAGTTGGTAAAACTTTTAGCAAAAGTCAATTTACAACAGAACTTTCATCTGGTTGGTTTACATCAGATGTATTAATGGATACATTAAGTAAGTATTCTAAAGCTGTTGATAAATTATATGAAGATACTGAATTAAATGGTGCTTTTGATACAGCTGCTCAAGCAATCGAAGCATATGAACAACAATTAGAAGAAACAGGAACTGAAGAAGAAAAATTTGGTTTAAAAGCTTTTAAAGCAGCACAAGAAGCAAGAACATTTGAAGATGCTATTAATGCAACTAAAGATGCTGTATCATCTGGTTGGTTGTCAACATTTGATAAAGTATTTGGTGACTATGAAGAATCTAAAAGATTATGGACAGATTTAGCAGATGAATTATGGGATGTATTCGCAGCAGGCGGAGAAGCTCGAAATGATATTTTAAAAGCCTGGAAAGAATTAGGTGGAAGAAATGATATATTTGACAAAGAAACAGGAGCATTCTGGAATTTATTTTATGCAATAAAGAGTGTAACTGATATTGTCAAACAAGCATGGACATCTATATTTGGTTTAGGTAGAGAATTAAAAGAAGGAGAAACTTATACTGACGCAGCAGCAAGAAATCTTAAAACAATAACAGAAAGAATAAGAGATTTTACTGCAAAATTAGTTCCTTCAGAAGAAACTTTAAATAATCTTAAAAACATATTTAGAGGAGTATTTTCAATACTAAAAGTTGGTATAAAAATAATTAGCGCTTTATTTACTGGACTAAAACCAGTATTTAATTTAGTAGGAGAACATTCTGGTGGAGTATTAAAAACATTAGGTGACTTAGGAGATAAATTTGCAAACTTTGTAGAATCAACTGATATTTTTAATAAAGCAGGAAGTCTTTTAGCAAAAATTATTACTGTGATAATTAATGCTGTAAAAGCATTATTAAAGATATTATCTCCATTTATTCCTGTAATTAAAGCAGTATTTAATATATTCTTGAATTTATTTAAATTACTTTTAAGAATACCTGGTTCTATTGCAAATTTTGTTAAGAGTATGAAAGGTGCATCAATAGCAGAGATATTTAAATCAATTGGTGCGTCTATTAGTACAGCTATGCAAAAGATTAGTAATGCTTTAAAATCTATTGGTAAAAAAGATGCTGAAGGATTAGGAGAATTCTCTGATGAATCAGTTAAAAAGTTATCACCTTTAGAAAGTATAGTTAAAGGAATAGCTACTTTATTTGAAGGATTATGGAATGTAATTAAAGCTGTAATGCCTATTGTTGGAGCATTATTTGAATTAATAGGTGAAGCTTTAAGTTGGATTGGAGAAAAATTAAAGAATATATTTAGTGGTAAATCTTCAATAGAAACATTTAAAACATTATTCTCAGCCGCATTTTGGGGTTCAATTATTGCATATGGCTGGTGGATAATTGAATGGCTTAGAGGATTTACAGGAGGATTTGCAGATGTTATTCAAGGATTTGCAGATGTATTAGATTCCAAAGCTATGATGCAATACGCTGAAGCAATGAAAACTTTTGCATTAGCATTATTAATTGTCGTAGCTTCATTAGTATTATTAGGTTCAATGGATTCTGAAGAACTTGCAAGAGCTATGGCAACATTAACTATATTAGTTAGTGGTATGATGGCTGTAATGAAAGCATTTAATAACATGTTTACATCAGAATCTTCTGGATTTAAGAAAGGTATATTAGGTATAGCTGATACATTCAAAAAATCTATGGAATTAAAAGCAGCTGCAACAATGATGATTTCATTCGCAGCAGCTATAGCTATAATGGCATTAACATTAAAGATACTTGGAACAATGTCATTAGACCAAATAGTAAATTCATTATTTGCATTAGTTGCATTAAGTACAATATTAGTTGTTGTATCTAAAATTTTAGCAAAAGATAGTAGAGTAATGAATCGTGGAATGATGTCAATGGTATTATTTGCTATTGCATTAAGATTATTAGTTAAACCTATCAAAGTTTTAGGAACACTTGATGAAGGTGCTTTAAAACAAGGATTGGTTTCTTTAGCAGCAATTATGGCTATGTTGGTTGTTGTATCTAAAATTCTAAAAACTAGTAATTCAGCTAATTTAGGTATATTTGCAACAGATATGGTTATACTATCAGTAGGATTAATGTTAATGGCAGGAGCTATAAAAATAATGTCATTATTAAATCCTGTTGGAGCAGTTATTGGTTTAGCTATAATGACAGCTTTAATGGGTATATTTGTTGGTATTTCAAAATTAATCAAAATAGGACAAGTTGCTGCATTAACAGTATTTGCGACTGCTATGGTTATTCTTGGAATAGCTATGAATGAAGCAGCTACAGCTATAGCAATAATGTCATTAGTACCTATTGGTAAAGCAATAGCGTCTGGATTAATTTTAGGTATATTAATGGATATGATGGTCAGCATTAGTAAGAATATTAGTGGAAAACAATCCGCTAAAATGGGTATATTTGCTGCATCAATGGTTATATTAGGTATTGCAATGAATGAATTTGCTCTTGCAATGTCAGTATTAGGAAAAATGAAAGTAAAATCTCTTGCTGTTGCTATGATTGCTATGGTAGGATTGATTTATATTTTAGTTTCTATAGCTAAAACATTATCGCTTAAATCTATAGCAAGTATTGAAGTATTAGGAACTGCATTATTAACTATTTCTGTTGGTATGATAGCTTTAGCTACAGCAGTCGCTTTATTTGGTTCTATGAGTTGGAAGACATTAGGAATTGGCTTTGGAGCATTAGTTGTTGCATTAGCTGCATTAGTGGTTGTTTCAAAATTATTAGGACCTGGTGTTTTAATATTATTAGCATTAGGTGCTGCTATGTTATTAATCTCAACAGCAATAATGTCATTAGCAGCCGCATTATTCTTCTTAGCATCTGCAACAGCAGTTGGAGCAGTAGCTATAGAAAAATTATTCGAAGATATGCTTGACTCTACAATAAATTTAGGTCCTAAAATTGCTAAGGCAGCTGAAGTTTTAATAGAAGCTTTAATAACAGCTTTAACTGAAGCTTTAGATGGAATATTTGAAATGGTTAATGATATTATTGATGAAATAGTATTACTTTTAAAGAATAAAGGTCCTGCTGTTATATCTACAGTAATGAGTTTATTAACTTTATTATTAGAACAATTAGCTCTAAATTCACCATCTATTGCAAGAAGTTTAGTTACTATTTTAGTATCATTATTAGATGCTCTAAAAGAACAAGCCAAAAGAATAATTCAAGATGTTATAGACATTTTGTTTATATTATTAGATACAATTAAAGAAAATGTTCCTGAATATTTAAAGCGTTTAGGTGCTATTGTAACGGAATTAATTGATGGTGTTATTAATTTCTTGTTAGAATTAATTCCTAGACTTATTCAAGCAGCGTTTGATTTAGTATTAGGTTTAATAGATGGTCTTGGTCAAGCTATAGAGGATAATGCTGAAAGAGTTAGAGAAACAATTAATAGATTCTGCGAACATTTATGGAATGCTTTCTTGATATTCTTTGGAATTAAGAAATCTGGAGGTTCGTCTAGCAAAGCATCTGGTTTAGGAGGAAATATTATATCTGGTTTATTGACTGGAATATTAGGCAAGGCTACAAAAGTAGTCACTGCGCTAGCGAATATTGGTAAGAAATTATTTAAAGAATTAAAATCTTGGGTTACAAATTTCAAAACATTTGGTAGGAATATTATTCAAGGTTTAATAGACGGTCTTAAGGCAATGGCTCAAAAGGTTACAGATACTGTTAGCAACATAGGTAATACAATTAAAAAGAAATTTAAGAAACTTTTTAAAATTGGTTCACCATCTCGTGTATTCTATGAATATGGAGAATGGACAATGCAAGGTTATATTAATGGTCTTCAAAGTAAAGAAGAAGAATTAAATAACGAAGCAGAAGACTTATATGATTCGACAGTAGAACCATTTGATGATACAGACGAAGATATTTCATACGATAAATTAGGTAGAAGTATAATAGATGCTTTATCTGAAGCAATTATTTATAATAGTGGAGAATTCTACAAAACTATAAACGGTTTAATAGACGGTGCTTTATTTATTACAAATGATTCTCAAGATGAATTTAAAGAAGCTATTACTAATATTTTAACTATTATTGAAAATGAAATTACAGAAGAAGATTTGGTTATAAGACCTGTTATGGATTTAACAGAAATTCAAAATGGAACAAGTTTAATAGCAGGAATGTTGGCTAGTGTAGATGGATATTCTATATCAGGTTCTAATAAACTTGCAGAACAAACTTCTAGTGAATTTAATATTGCAAACTTATCTAATGATAAGACAAATGATATTTCTGCAACAGGAAATACAAATTCTGATTCAATAAATGGTCAAACTTTAAGTGCAACATTTAATATTTATGGTTCAACAGACCCTAAAGCAGTTGCAGAAGAAGTTAATAAGAAACTACAGGTATTCGTAGAAAGGAGGAATAAAACATGGGCGTAATTAATTACAATGGTATATCATCAACTGATTTAGGTTTAATTATACAAACAATTCCTTCTTACGATTTTCCTGAAAAAGATTTAGAATATGTTCATGTTAATGGAAGAAATGGGGATATTATACAAAATAATAAATCGTTTAATAATATTACAAGAACATATTATATAGCAAAAGTGTACAGAAGAGGTGAAACTTTTATAGAATCTGCTAATAAAATTGCAGAATGGTTACACTCTTCTGATACATATTGCAAATTAGAAGATTCATATGAGCCAGACTATTATAGAATGGCTATATTTAAAGATGAGGGAAGATTACAAGACTACTATGAGCAAGCAACTACATTAGAAATTTCATTTGATTGCAAACCTCAAAAATGGTTAAAAACAGGAGATGAATCAAAATTAATAGGAAATGGATTAACTTTAACAAACCCTACAAATTTTGATGCTTATCCAACTATTGAAATGGATGTAATACAAGATGTTACATACCAAATAAATATTGGTTCATATTCAATAACAATTGATAAAATACCTTCTTCCACTCATATAATAATAGATTGTGAAAACATGGAATGCTATTCTTTAACTGAAAATTATAATAAATATATTTCTTTAAGTAATAATGAAATTCCAGTATTAAAGAAAAAATCAGATACATTAATTACATCTACAAATAATACTGCTTATATAAAACCAAGGTGGTGGACTATATAATGATTATATTATATGAAGAACATGAAAAAGAGTTTAAAACTTTGGGCATAGGTATTTTAAAAGATGCAATTTCTTGTGAAGTTACTGAAGAACTAAATGGTGCTTTTGAATTAGAGTTAGAATACCCTATCAATGGCTTGCATTATAAAGATATATCGAATAGAAAAATTATATTTGCTAAACCAAATAAATATGACGATTATCAAGCTTTTAGAATATATTCTATTTCTAAACCATTTGATGGTAAAATTACAGTTAATGCGGAGCATTTATCTTATGATTTAAGTGGATATATTATTAATCCATTTGATGAACCTGCTACAGGAATTCAGGATGCTTTTGATAAAATAAATTCACATATTCTGGATGAAGAAAGCGATTATAGTTTTTCTTTTGAAACAGATATTGAAAATACAGAAACTAAATTTAATATTCAGGTCCCTTGTTCAGTAAGGTCAATTCTTGCAGGTAATGAAGGCTCTTTATTAGATTTATTTAGAGGCGAATACAAATTCGATAATTTTAAAATTATATTTAATAAAACAAGAGGAGAAAAAAGAGGTTTCAGCATAAGATACGGAAAAAATATGACAGATTTAAAACAAGAAATAACTAGTGAAAAGTTATATACTGATATTTATCCATATTTTTATAGAATAACTAGTGAAACAGAAACGTCTTCAAATAATACGTATCAAAAAGCATGGGTTAGAACTTCTCAAGAAGGTGAAGAACCTATTGAACCTTTTAGTAAAGATTGGCTAAGTTTAAAAGAAAATTTAGAAAAATTTACTCCTATTGTAAAAAATTTGCCACTTCAAATTCAAACTGAAGGAGAGTATAAAGATAAAATTTATATTTGGTCTGATTTTACAGACCCTGAAACAGGTGAAATACAAACTAAATATATAGAAGTATCAGAGGAGGATTATCCTCCTACGATACCTTCTCCAATAGGTAGTGTAGTAGAAACTACTGAAATGACAATTCTTGATGAAAAAACTATACCTATAGAAGGTAGAGAAGATATTCGTCCTAAAAGAATACTATCATTAGACTTAACTGATAAATTTAATGATAAACCAACTCAAGAAGAGTTAAGAGAATATGCTACAAAATATATTGAAGATAATAATATTGGAGAATTAAATGAAATAATAGAAGCTTCATTTATAAAAATAGACGACCCTTCTATTAATGAATGTATATGTTTGCTTGGTGACACAGTTAATATATATTTTAATGAATTAGGTATTAATTCTGAACTAAGAATAATCTCAACAAAATACAATGTACTTGTAGACAGATATTCTGAAATAGGATTGGGAAAAAAAGAATCAAATTTAACAGACAATACTTTACAAATAGGTGATGATATTTCGTCACTTAATAATGATTCAAATTATACTGATGAAATTAAAGTTGTTGATTTGATTGCAAAAAATATTACAGCAGATTATATTCAAGCGCAGAATGTTGAATTTACAGAAGCACAAATAAATATATTAAATTCAGATAGTATATTTTGTGGTGGAATAATCCAAGCAGCAGAAGGTGCTATTGATACATTAATAGCAGAACTTTTAGTAGCAGAAGATGCTGCTATACGTAATCAATTAATTGTTGGAGAAGGTTTAATAGTTAATGGTGAAATTAATATTAAATCTGGAACAATTTCTATAACAAATGATGGTAATATTGAATATGTTGAAGCTTATATCAATCCAACCATTGATGAAAATCCATCAACAAAGTATAATAGTCAATGGCTTAAAACTACGTTTGATGGAACACAATTAATCACTCCTCAAAATGGAGTTATATATAAAGTATTTGACAAGTATAATATTTGGACTCAGGAATATTATGAATGGGATACTTCAAGTTCAAAATATAAACAAAAGTATATTTATCCAGAAACATGCTTTGAAGTAGATTCAGAAGGAAATGTTTATGCTAATTCTGTTGATTTAAGAGGTAAAATAACAGCAACTTCTGGAGAAATAGGTGGATGTACAATCGATGAAGAGGGTCATTTAGTTGTACCATCTGCATATGTTGAAGGAACTTTTTCTGCTGATCAAATAATAGGTGGAACAATTTCTGCATCTGAAATCTATTTAAAAGATGATGAAAAATCTACAAAATTAGCAGTAGATTCTGAAGGAAATTTAGAAGCTAATTCTATTAAATTAGAAGGTGGAACAATTGAAAATCTAAATATAGTAGGTAGATTATATTTTGGTAATATTTACGAAGGAGCTTATGAAAGAACTGATATTCAGCCATGGTGGAGATACACTAGCAAATGGTTAAAGAAAAATTATTTAGATACCACTCCTTTAGTTCCAGTACAAGGAACCGTTTATGATGTTGTATTATCAAATGGAACAAGACAATTTTATATTTTTAATACTGAAAATGAAGAATATGAATTATATTCAGATGAAGTATATTATATAGATGATAATGGAATAAAATTACCAGGTATATTAAGTACAGTAGATTCAACACATATTGCAGGATTTGAAGTTAGTGATAATACATTAATTTCTTATAACGCAACAAAAGAAGTTGGTTTAAGTTCTGATATAGATGAAGATTTTGCTATTTGGGCTGGAAAAGAGAATAATTTAGGTGAACATCCTTTTTATGTAACACATGAAGGATATTTGAAATCTATTACTGGACAGATTGGAAATTTTAATATACAAAATTCCCTAACAACTAACGAAGATAAAAGTTCTGTTTATGATTTAGAAGATGGTCTATATTTAAATTCCGATGGAATTGGATATTATGATAGTAATAGCGATAGTAGAGTAGCAATTACATCACAATATGGTATTGTAACAACTAATATTCAGTTAGATCCATTTAAAAGATTAGATGCGCATGCTTCATCTACAAATGGTACAACACCAATAATGGATTTTGCAATTTATACTTTTGATGATTCGGATACAAGTTCTAAAAATCCTATTTTAGCACTTGGTTTGTTATATGAATATAATAAATATACATTTATGGTATCATACACAGACGTACTTGTAGCAAGTGATACAACAAGAGAAATTAGAATCGTGCCAGCACCTATTGTTCCTTTAGATCAGGATTATATTGCCGATGTTGAAATCTTGAATGTAATGGCTACATTAACTCGTACGTCTTCTGTTACATATGAAGGTGAAGCAAATTTTTCTGTTTGGTGGGAAAATAATAATACGGAATATAGAGGAAATACCGGTCATACGATATATGTTCATAATCCAACTAATAGAAAAATTGCATTAAATCTATTGGTTATATTTAAAGCTGATAGATAAGAGTATGTCTTATGGAGATATCATCTATACTTTTATAGTCTATAGATGCTCTATCAGACACATATATTGCAATTGTACATTAAAAAAAATAAATACTACATTTCATGTTAAAATTCACTTTATCTCTATTCAAAATGTACAATTGTGATATAACTAATTCACCCATGCTATATATTTTTATTATATAATTAATATATTTTCACTAGACACTTCAGTATATTTAAAGACTATAAGAAAAGTTATATTTTCATGGGTGAAAACTATAAGTTAATAAACAAAAAGGAGAAACAAAAATGACTATTAATGATATTTTAAATGCAAAAGAGTCATTAACAAAATTAAACAAAATTAAATTCAATAATTTTAGAACAATATCTAATATTTATAAATTAACTAAAAAAGTTAATAGTATACTTGAATTATTACAACAAGAAAATGAAAAAATAATAGATATTTATGTATTAAAAGATTCTAATGGTAAACCATTAATAAAAAATAATCAATATCAATTTGAAACAGTTGAAAAAAAAGATTCTTTTATAAAAGAGTCTAACAAATTAAGATTTGAAGAAGTGTCTGACATTACAAAAATAGATATTAATATTAACGATATTCAAGTCTCATTAGATTTTTCATCTGAGGATATGATTAAATTAGATTCTATGATTAATTGGATAGAATAATCAAATATAATAATATAAAAGTTAGGAGGATTGATAATATATGCATGAGTGTGATAGAAAGCAATCCGATATTGTTGTCATTCAAGGTGACACTTATCAAAAGAATGTAAGCATTGAAGGCGTTTTTTTAGAATCAATAGAAAGTGTATATTTTTCATGCGGAAAATTAAATCTTGAAAAAGAATTATATTACGATGAAAGTATAAATAAATTCGTTTTATTATTAACTTCTGAAGAAACTAAAAATTTAAAGCCTATTGTTACTGATTTTGATATAACAGTTAAAATAATAGGCAAGGTTATAACCGGTTTATATCGTGGTAAATTTATTGTTGCTGAAAAAAATAATCGTGTGGAGGCTTATTAAATATGGCTAATGAAATACGAATTAAATTATCAGATCCTGATAGCATAAAATTAAATTTTAATGATAGAATAGTATTAAAATATGTAGAACCTAATCATTCAAAATTAAGTAATTTAGATTATGAAAATAGTGGACATACAGGTTTTATGCCTAGTAGACCATCTTTATTACCGGATTTACCAAAAAATGTTGAGAATAATAGAATTTCACTTCTAGCATTCAATACTAATGATAATGAAGCCTGCAAAATTGACTTAAATGATTTTGCTGGAAGAATTATAAAAACAGTCAGTTCAGTTCCTTCTGACAGTCAAAAGGGACAGTATTTATTTTTGCAAATTAATGAGGAGGACTAATCAAAATGGCAAGCAAGAAATACAAAATTACACAATTACAAAATGATGATAGTTTATTAGAATTACATCCAGAAACTGATGCTGACATAGTTAATGTCGATAATTCTCAAGGAAGTTATCCTGGTGCAGCAACTAATGTACAAGATGCATTAGAAGAAATTTATAGTATTGCTCAAACAGGTGGTGTTACTGGTGTTAAGGGTTCTGCTGAATCTAACTATAGAACTGGTAATGTTAATATTACAGCATCTAATGTTCAAGCAGTTGCAACAACTTCAAATCAAGGTCTAACTGATGACCAAAAAATCAATGCAAGAGAAAATATTGATGTAATGTCATCTAACGATACAGAAGGTGCTATTTCATCTGCTATTCAAGATTTAATAGATTATACTTTATCGCCTGTTGCAAGAACTAATGATTATAATGACTTAGATAATAAACCTACTATCCCAGCAGCTCAAATTCAATCAGATTGGAATCAATCAGATAATACAAAGTTAGACTTTATTAAGAATAAGCCAACTATTCCAACTGTTAATAATGCAACATTAACATTACAAGTAGAAGGTACTACAAAGTCTACTTTTACAGCAAATAGTTCAACTAACACAACATTTAATGTAACGGCAGCTGATTTAGGTTTATCAGGCGCAATGCATTTCAAAGGTGTTGTAGAAGGTAGTGAATTACCTCCAACTACAAATTATAGTGAAGGTGATGTAATCGTCTTAGGTGGCACTGGTAAAGAATATGTATTAGCATTAAATGGTACTGGTGGTGCTAAGAAATGGAATGAATTAGGCGATGAAGGTAGCTATGCATTAAAGAGCGTAACTGTAACAGGTACTGGAGCATTAGGTGGCGGTGGTACACTAGAAGCTAACAGAACAATTACGCATAATGCTGGTAATGCTGCTTCTAAAACTTCTGGCTTCTATAAGTTCTCAACTGATGCTTATTCACATGTTAATAGTGTAACAGCAGTAGTTAAGTCTGATTTAACAGGTTTAATTGGTAGTGGTTCAGCTGCTTCAGGTGGTACTGACCTATCATTAGTAACAACTGGTGAAAAATATACATGGAATAGCAAGGCTGCTGGTAACCATACACATGGTAATGTAACAAACGATGGTAAAGTTACATCAACAGCTATTACAGCAGCTAATACATCATATTTCGTAGTAACAGATTCAAGTAATGCTATTCAAAGAGTTTCTAAGTCTGACATGGTTACAGCAATTGGCTCTTCAATTGATCATGTTACTCATACTGAAATTGCTTCTGATGATGGTACTCTTGGTTTAATTTATACAAATAATTCAGGACAAACTAATGTATTAAGTATTCCTACAAATGGAACTGCATCTGACTATATCAGATTACCATATGTTGATGCTCAAAACGGAACATTAGAATTCATGAAACCATCTTCTTTAACAGTTGGTAGTGCATCAAGCGCAACTACAGCAACTAAGTTCTCATCAGCTAGATCAATTACATTAACAGGTGACGCAACAGGTACTGCAAGTTCAGATGGTACTAGTGGTTGGTCAATTGCAACTACATTAGCTAATTCAGGTGTTACTGCTGGAACATATTCTGCTGTTACAGTTAATGCTAAGGGATTGGTTACAGCTGGTGCTCAAATGATTGAAGTTGGTGCAACTGGTCAAACAGCACCAAGTGCAGCTTTAGCTGTAGGTGGCATATTCTTCAAAGAAATTTAATATAAGGAGGTCCTATAATTTATGAGTTATAGACCAAAACAAAAAATAGATTCTCAAGGTACAATATTAGATTTGCCATTAGATGCTGAAACTGTTAAAGGAGTAGACGTAGTTAACACCAAAACAAACACAAGTGTAATTCCTAATAATAATGGTGAAATAAAAACAAAATATAGATGTAGTGTTAAAGGATATACAGGAAGTGGTAGTCCAGTTCATTATTATAAATTATTAACATTACCAACTAACAATGACGGAAATTATGCAAGTGCAATAATTAATGGTCGTATCGGTGGATGGACATCAGGAAGTATGTCATCTATGTATTGTTTAGCATGGAATAGAGGTACACCAGGCTTTGCTTTATTTGATATTGGTGGAACAGGTAGCATGAGTGATATATTTAATCTATGTGATTTAGTTATGTATGTTGAATCTAATAATAAAGCCGTAATTTATGCAAAAGTTAAAAGTTATTTCACTTTTGATTTTGATATTGAAGTATTTCAGTCAACGGCTACAATAGATTTTGATGGAACTTATATAACTACAACGCCAACAGGAACACTTACAGCACAAACATCAACTTCTACTAGTAGAATGCAATTGGAAAAAGGTGTACTTAAAGTAAATGGAACGGCTGTTTCAATGAATGGACATAATCATGATAGTAGCTATTTAGGAAAAACAGCTAAAGCAACTGATTCATCTAAATTAAACGGACAAGAAGCTAGCTATTATTTAAATTATAATAATTTTACAAATACACCAACCATACCTGATACTACATATATGGTAACTACTAATACCACTCAAACTATTACAGGCAATAAGATATTTAGTGGTACTACAACATTAGGAACTGCATCATTAGGTTATACTACTTTAGAAGATGATTTAAATTGCAATTCATATTCAATAAATGGTATTTATGAATTAAAATTTGATAATGGCGAATATATTGGTTCTGATTTAGAATTTTGCTATGATAGCACTGATGCACATTTCATAGATGTTGGAGTTGCTAATAATGATTTTGTATTTACATACGTTACACATAATAATATACAATATCCTGAACTTAAATTTACAAGAAGCAATACAACAACTACATATGGCTTCACAGCAGACGGTATATACTTCAACAATACACTGTTGCCAACAACAGATACAAACTACTATCATACACCATCATATAGCACTGGTTTAAAGATTGGAACTGGAACAGGCGTAAATGACCTTTATATACCTACAGGTAATACTGCATCTTCTGTTTGTCTTGGTAACGATAGCAGATTAAGTGATTCAAGAACACCAAAATCTCACACACACGGTAATATCACTAATGATGGTAAAATTACATCAACTGCTGTTACATCAGCTACAGGTGTATTAGTATATGATTCAAATAATGCAATTCAAAGAGCTACTGCTGCTCAAACTAGATCAATTATTGGTGCAGGAACATCAAATTTAACAATTGGTACTACTTCAACTACAGCTGCTGCAGGTAATCATGCACATGGTAACATTACTAATGGTGGTGACATAACTGCTACAGGTGTTACAATTGCTAGTGGTGATGCTCTTGTTATTAGAGATTCATCAGCATCTAAGTTAGCAAAAACTAGTATTACATTTGATGGTAGTACAACAACAAAATTCTTATCACAAAAAGGTACATGGGAATCTGCTGGTGGCGGTAAAAAATTACATAGAGTACGTTTTTATAAACAAGGATATATGGATATTAGCTTATTTTGTTATAGTAATAGTTCTGCGCAAACAGATGCATGGGAAATTATTGATATGATAGCAGAATATAGTGGTGAGGCAAGTATGATGTGGGTTAATGGCTGGTTTAGAATGACTACATCGAGTGAAACAAATATTAGATATGGTTTTCCAACATCAGTTACAGCTGCTTATTGGATGGAAGATGAAGAAGAGGGAATAGATGATCCTTATGTTCAAATAGGTGGATATTATCAATCTAATATATCTTCTAATTATGATAAGGGTGTATATAGTCCCGATATTCTTAGTGTAACAGGTATATCAAAATATTTCGTAGGTAATTATAGTGATTTTACAATAACAGACACTATAATAAATCAATAGCATTATCATAAATAGAATAGAAGGTGATCTCATGGATGAAAAAGTATTTATGGGATTATTAATAGCTTCTTTAGTTGTTTTATTAACAATAGCCTCACTTATTGCGGGGCTTATTGTTAAGCCACTATTAGGATTAAATCAAAATATTACAGAATTAAAATCTTCAATGAAACATTTTGAACAATCAATAGGTCACGTTGAAGAAAGAATTACAAAACATGGAAAAGAATTAGATGATGTAAAAGATGACATTAAAGATCATGAAGGAAGAATCTCAAAATTAGAGGGGGTACATAGACGATGACTAAACTTGAATTAATTGAATTAATAGTTATAGCAATAGTTATATTATTCTTAGCTATTTATTATGGTATTAAAGCCATAAGAAATGGTTGGATTGATAAAATTACTGCAACTATTAATGAAGCTATAAAATATGCTGAAAAGAATATTGAAGGCGGAGCTGCTAAAAAAGCTTATGTTATGCAACAAGTTGAAGATAAGTGTTATGAATTAGGTATACCATATGCTCTAGTTAAAAAACTAGTTGATAAATTAATTAATAAAATTATTGCTAATTACAATATATTAAGTAAATAATGGAAAATAATTTCTCAAATCCATATGGATATTTTCCTCCTAACAATTATAATCAACAAAATTCATATTCAAAGCAATATGCTTCTCAAATGAAACAATATGCTTTTGTAAATGGTATAGAAGGTGCTAAGTCATTTCAGCTTCCTGCAAATCAATCTATGCTATTGATGGATGCTGACCATTCTATTTGTTATATGAAATCTTCTGATGCAATAGGTAAATGTTCTTTAAGATATTTTAAGCTTGAAGAAATTGATGAATCAACTGCTAGAAGTATAATGCAACCAGTTGTTCAACAACCAAATTATGCATTAAAAGAAGACGTTGATAATCTTTCAAAAAAGATGGATGAAATCTTAAAAAAATTAAATAAGAAAGAAACTAACAATGGCTAACCCATTTTATACTAGTAATAATCCATCAACAAATTTGAAAGATATTTACAATTTATTATCTAATTCTAATAATCCTAGATTGATATTTGAAAATCTAGCTAATAATAATCCAAATTTAAAACCAATATTAAATTTACTTAATAATGGATATTCTCCTGAACAAGTATTTAATATGATGTGTGAAAAGAAAGGTATAGACCCTAATGAGTTTATACAAAAATTAAAACAAGGTAATAATATCTCATTCTAGACACGGATATTTATTATAAATTTTAAATGAAAGGAGGAAATCGGTTATGGACGGAATTACTCCAACATACAACATCGGTGGAAACAATGATGGTTTCTTTGGTGGTAATGGTTTATGGCTATTTGCTATTCTTGCTTTAATGTGGGGTGGTAATGGCTTCTTTGGAAACGGTGGAAATAACTCTAATGCAATTCAAGCTGATGTAAATAGAGGTTTTGATAATCAAAATTTACAAGCTCAAACTAGAGATATTTTAACTGCTGTAACAAATGGTACTGCTCAAACTATTGCTTCATCAACAGCTAACGCAACTAATGCTATTAATGCTATTAAAGATGGTAATGCATCATTAATTAGAGAATTCGGTAATGTCGAAACTTCATTAACAGCATTATCAGGCAATATGCAAAATTGTTGTTGCTCAATCCAAAGAAATATTGATAGTGTAAATTATAATAATGCTATCAATACTGCAGCAATTAAAGAAGTTATAATTGCAGAAAATCAAAAGACTCGTGACTTATTCACTACAAATGAGATGAATGCTATGAGAAATAGAATTAATCAATTAGAACTTCAAAATGCAGTAGCTGGTGTTGTAAGATATCCAACAAGCACAGCATATAGTGCTGGTGCAAATCCATTCTGCAACTGCTGTGGATATAACAATCTTTAATTAGTAGTCAAAAAGACAATTACACGTCGTACATGATAATGAAAATGTAAGGATACATTTATATTTTAAGTGTATCCTTTTTATTATCAGATTAAGGAGGGATATTATGAGTGCAATTTTTGTTACTAATACTAATTCTACAAATGTTTTAGCTAATGGTATTATCCCGATTAATCCTAGTAGGAGAATGGGAAATGATATTATTAGTGAAAACGGTAATCTTATTTTAAAAAGACCTGGATATTACAAAGTATCCGGTACAATTACATTTACTGCACAAACTGCAGGTAATGTAACAATTTCATTACAAAAAAATAATACTAATGTTCCTGGTATAACAGCAACTGAAACAATAACAACAGCTGAAACTGAAGTTAGAACTATACCTATTCAAGGTTTAGTAAGAGTTCTTTGTCATGAAGGGACACCGATAATAACTCTTATAAACGAATCTGATATAGATATTACAACTTTAAATGTTTCTTTAACTATTATATATTAATGCATAGAAAATTAATTCAAATAGCTAATTCTGAACAATTAAAAGAATTTATAACAGACGCTTTAACTATGCTTAAAGAAACTAATCCTAAAACTTATGATGATTTAGAGTTACATCTTTATGAGAAATTATATGGTCATCATTTCTGTGATTGGTTATTAGAAAAAGCTACAAGCAAAATGATAAATGAGGATGGCACAATAGGTGCTCATTGGAATTTAGAACAAACTACTTCTGTAGCAAAGTCAAATAATATTGTGTTTGATACATTTAATGAATATGATTGGAATTATGTTATGAATATGATATATTCTGATTATTATGGAGCAGTTTCAAATGATGTAAATTCTTATTTTAAATTAGCAAAGAAATTCTTAATGGATAAAGATGCTAAAGCAGGAAAAGCATTTTGTTATTATATTGCAATGAAATAGATATTCTGTTCGTAAAAAGCATAGTTTTCGTAATGATTACAATGCTTTTTATTTTTTCGCAAATAGAACATTTTATATATTGAAAAGGAGGAATATGTTTATGAGTGAAACATTACGTGAATATTTAGATAGAATAGGGGTAAATTCAGGAAGTGATGCTGGATTAGTAATCCAAGAGATGTTCAAAGGAACTGAGATGCAAGTATCTAGAAGATATTTAGAATCAGCACCTTGGCAACATTTATTAGATTATGAAATAGTTGATTATATTTATCCTTATGTAACTATTTATGGTAGTGAGACAATTAAATTATTTATTCAAGAGAAGGCTAAATAAACATAGCCTTTTTATTTTTTTACTCGCAAATAGAACAATCTGTATAATGCAAAGGAGATAATACATATGAAAAAATTAAAAGATATTTATGAAAATTTAAAAGGAAAAGTAAAAAATAATAAGGTTTATATTAAAATTAGAAAGAAAATTGAATGCAGAAAATTAAAGAAAGTTAAAAAGGAAGAAAGAGAAATAATTGAAGGAAAGGTTGAGGTTATTAATTAACCTTTCTCTTTTATTTTTCGCAGTATAAACAATTCGTATTATGAAATGGAAGAATGATATGTACTTTTTATATTATACATATATTCTTCTTTTTTTCGCATTAAGAACAGTTGCTTATATACAAAGGAGGAATACATATGATAAAACAAGAAATTATAGAAAAATTTTTACACAATAAGGATAAGGAGCAACTTCAAGCAGATCTTGAGGTGATTGATTATCTTAAATGTAAAGTAAAAAATCATGAAGATTTAGAGGTATTACAAAAAGAAATTAAAAAAAGATTAGAGACACTTTAAACAGTGTTTCTTATTTTTCGCAAATAGAACATAGATATTTATAGAAAAGAAGAAAAGGAGGGTATAAAATTATGAAAGAAAATAGAAGTTTTGAAGAAAAATTAAATGAATGGTTATTGAATAATAAAGGTAAAGGTTTATTAAAACATAGTAATAGTAAAAGGTATGTTATAAAAGTAGTAAAAGAAAAAGAAATTGATAGTTTTGAAAAATTAGAATTATTTATTAATGCTGAAGATTTTAGTAAATATAGTAAAACAGGTAAAATTTTAAAGAAATTTTATGATGAATATTATGTAGTAGATGAAGTAAAAGATGCAGAAGAAGTAAAAGAATATAATGATAATGAATATATTCTTGTAGAAAAAGTTGAAAAAGTAAATATTAAAAATAGTTATATTAATTTAATAAGAAATAAAATTAATAAAATTGAAAGTGAATTAAATGAAAAAGATGTCGATGATAATATGATAAATAAATTAAAGAATATTTATGATATGTTTAATGATTATTTTTAGGAGCCTGAACAAGGCTTCTTATTTTTTCGCATATAGAACAACCATTATTATAGAAAGAAGGTATGTTATTATGAAAAAAGTTATAAATTATTTAAATGAAAAAAGTATTGATTATGAAAAGGTTGGTAAAAAAGTATATTTACGTAAAACTCTTCTTAATGGAGACGAGGTAGAGTTACGTATAAGTAGATTACCTGGCATGAGTAATGATAAATATTATATAAGATTTATAGGATTTATAGAAACTTGTGATTATAATAGAGTAATTGAAAATATTGAAGAATTTTGGTCTTTATAGTAGAAGATTAAATTCTTCTTTATTTTTTTACGCATTAAGAACATTTGCTTATATGCAAAGGAGGAATTTTTATGAAAAATTATAAATTAAATGAAATGACATCAGAGGAGGTTAATAAGATATTTAGTGAACATTATGATAAATTATTACATACTATTGATGAATTTAACGAAGTATGTGCTAGAATGGAATCTGTTATGGCATTATTAAATAAATATTTTGAATTAGTTAATTTACTTGTAAATTATTATAAAGAGGTAATAGAAATTTATGAAACAGGTAAAATTAATAATTTAGATAATAGGGTATTTGATTATGAAACAGCTAAAATTCAACTACATAATTTTGAAGAGTTATCAAAAGGATTTAATAAGATGTTTAATGTTGCTGAAGAAACTGAAAGTAATTTAGAATATACTGATGAAGATTTAATTAATTATAATAATCGAGATGATTATTCAAATTAATATTAGGGCTCACATAGAGCCTTATATTTTTCGCATTAAGAACATACGATATTATAGACAAAGGAGGAATAATTATATGAAAATTGATATTAAAAGTTATTATATTGGTGCAGGTGTAGGAATTTTAGCTTTATTAATATCTGAAAAGGTAACACCTATAATTATTGATAAGGTGGATAAATTTAATGAAAAAAGATATTTTAATAAAGTAACAACTATGTGTGAACGATATATTAATGAATTAGAAATTTTAAAAGAATTAAAAGTGTATAAAGAAGAGAAGGATAAAATAACAAAAATTCAATTTGAAATTTTATGTTATAATCTTAGTATATCTAAACTACATCAAGAAAAAAATCTTAGTAATTATGCTAAAATAAAAACTTATAAGATTTGTAGAGATGCGGTAAAGATTATATATAATAAGAATGAATTATAAAATTAAAATTGGAAGGATATTTAGTCCTTCTTTTCTTTTTTATTTTTAGGAGGAATATATGATAGAACTTAGAATAGTTGAATTAGATGAATATTTACGTCAAATGGATATTGCATATAAAGATATTAAGAGTCATGAAGAATTAAGTGATTATATATCAGAAGAAACTAATGGGAATTTATGGGCATATTCAATTGATGAACTAGATTACTGTTGTAAAGAACATATTAATTTTGTTTTTGTTAATTTAGAAAATGAAATATGTTTAGCTGAGTGGAGGCAAATAATATGAAAATAGAATGTAAATATGGTCAAGTATATTACACTGACTTGCATCCTGGTGAAAAGATACCCGATGGAGCAGGAGGTTTTATAGAACTTACCAGCAATGATATTGACGAATATGGTCGTTTAAAAAACAATATAAAACTATCAAATGAAATAGTTAATGAATATTATGATGGTTTAACTAAAAAGTTTGAGCAAGAAGATGAAGAAACTCAATATTTAATTCAAATATCATTTACATTAATGGCTTTTAACACAGCATTAACAAATTTAAGAGAGAAAAAGAAGGCAAAAAAATAATGGATGAAGCGTTAGAGTGCATGAAAGAAATATATAATGAAAAACTTATGAAATTATTAGTTACATTACCAAGAAAATATATATTTTATTCTGATAGAGTGGAAGAAACTTACTTTTTTGATGGAAAATGGATTAGTAGAGATGAGCTCTGTGAATTAATATTTAGACCATTAGCCGTTTCTTCAATGATATTTAATAAGGAGATGATTAAATAATGTATAATATAGTAGCTTTAGCAGTTCCAAAGAATGAAAATAGTTTTCAATTAGATACATTATGTACTTATGATTTACTTGATAAAATGGAAAATTGTATTAAAATCTATGAAACATGGATACAGGATTATCAAATTTTATATTTTGAAATTTCTGATTTTAACAATAGTAAAATTATTTATCAAGAATCTTTTATTAATATTGGTCATAGAGATTTAAAAAATTGTAAACATAGATTAGTAATTGAGAAATTAAATAAACATTATTTAGAAAAATTAAAGGAGGATATTACTAATAATGGATGATATTTTGGAAGAAAATGAATTAGAATTGACTGAATATTCTTGGGTTGATAGAGACGGAAAAGAATATGCAACTGATGAAGAATATTATGATAGAAATAATTAGAGGTTAGCAATTTTTGCAATCTCTTTTATTTTTTCGCAAATAGAACATACACTTATATGGAAAAGACGGATATTTAAGAAAGAGGTGAAAATTATGAGATTTATTATTAATTTAAATTGGGGTGCAGCCGTAACTGCAATAGCATTATTAGTATATGGAATTGTAAAACAAGAAAGGAAACATTATATTAAGGAAAGAAAAAGAAAAGAAAAAAGAGAAGATAGAATAGCGAGAAGGGCTTAATTGCCCTTTTTATTTTTTTATTCGCAAATAGAACACTTTGTATATTGAAAGGAGTATTGATATTATGGGCATATTTTTAAAATGTTTGGTAAAAGAGATACTTGTTCCTGTAACAAAAGAAGTAGTTGGTTTAATGATAAGTTTTGTAGCATTAGAGAAACTAAAAGAAATAAGGAATAAGAAGAAACCAAAAGAAGAAAAAGATGAAAAAATTCAATACATTAAAATTATTAAGGACTAGTGTAACAACTAGTCTTAGCTTTTTTTAAGAAACAAGGAGGATAATTATGGATAATTTAGAAGCTTTAAGAATTTTAATGGACCCTAAAATGGACCATAAATCTGTGATATTTGTTGAAGCAGGATTTACAATTAGAAAATTAATAGAAAAAGATAAAAGTAATCAAAAAAAGTCTACAAATAATCAATCAAAAGAATCATTAGTTTTAATTAAAGACGAAATTCGCAAACAATATAATGGCGAAATGGATTGGCAGGAGGAAGAATAAAGTGTTTAAATTTTTTAAGAAAACTAAAGAAAAAGCTGAAAAAGCTATAGCAGATACAAAAGATAAAGTAACAAAATTAGCAGAAAGTGCTAATAAATTTATATCTGATGGAAATAATCAAATGAAAACAATAACTGTTGTTGTGTTATCAGTTGGTGTAAGTTTGATATTATCAAATATAGTAAATGTTGGAACAAGCATTTATACAGTTAAAAATATGAAAGAACCTAAAGTAATTAATAATATTTATTATGGTTTTGAAAAATATGAGAGGTATAAATAATGGAAACAAATGAAAATTATAAAGAAATTTTAAAATTAAAAGAATTATTAGATAAAGAAAAAGATATTCCTTATGAGTTTAAAAAATTATTAGACGGTTATCAAATTATTATATATAAGAAGGATAAATTTGGCAACTTTGAAGATATTTTAGTTGATGCTATAGAGCATTATGGTTCTTATGGTCATAATGATGATTTATTAGAAATTTATGGTGGATTAACTGGTGAGGAAAGAAGTCACGATGCAGTGCTTGGATATTTAACAGCAGAAGAAGTACTTAAGCGCTTTAAATTTTGCTATAAGCATAATACATCAAGCTACGCAATTGTTAAGGAGGAATCTTCTAATGTATAAACCTAAAAGATTTTTATCTAGAATGTTATATAATTTAACTATGAAATTAGGAACAAAAATAATGAAACATCCTGTATTGTATTATATTTTGAACTTTACTTGGGGTTCTTTATTTACAATATTAGGATATTTAATCTTTATAGTTATGTTACCTTTTGGAAAAGCAAAAAAATACCATTATATTCCTTATATTCATCTTAAAAAAGGTGAAGGATGGGGATTTGAACAGGGGGCAACATTTATTGTAGCAAAAGATTGTGATATAGATTCTGTTAAAGAACACGAATTTGGTCATACTATACAAAATTGTATATTTGGTCCTTTTCAATTATTTATTGTAACAATACCTAGCGTTATTAGATATTGGTATAGATATAGTTGTGAGAAAAAAGGTAAAGAATTAAAAACTTATTATGATGATATTTGGTTCGAACATTCTGCATCTGATATAGGATTAAGATTTCGAACTTATAATAGTGTTAAAAAATATTTAAAAAAGTAATGGTGAAATAAAGAATAAGAGGTAATTAAGTAATATGTGTGAAATAGATAATGTAAGATTTAACTTTGAACAAGAAGTAATATTAGTGTTTGGAAGCATAGACACTTTTCTAAACATTGTTGAAAAAGGTTCGTTTGGTCATTTTAATATAATACGTGATGATGAAGAAATTTATATAATCGATAGAAATATGAGTTGCTATATTAATTGGTATAAATTAAATCACATAGACAGAGATTTTAATACTGATATGAAAAGTTTGGGTGAAATATTAAACTTTTTATTAGATTTTAAAAATAATTATGAAGTATGCACAGGTGTTAAAATAAACATTCCTAATACAGGTATGACATATGGAAAAGAGCTAGTTGAATTAAATAAAAAGTTACATGAAAATATTGATAAGCCTATATTATATTTATGCCGAAAAGAATTAGGAAATAAATATATAGTTCCGCAAAAGCAATTTGAAGATATGGCAACAAATGCTGTAAAGCAAGAAGAATTAAATAATAAACTTCGTGATGAACTAGAAGAGGCTAAAAGAAGAATAAATGCAATATATGGAACAAGCCTTTTGAATGGGTATTTAAAACTTGTAATAGAAGAGCCTAATATTAAAAATGGAGACAAAGCAGTAGCAAGTTTATCGCTTGAAAGTGAAAATGTAACAAAAATAATATATCAAACAACTGATGAAGATGAACTTACTATATTCAGAACAATACAAAGAAGATGGTGGAGTAAAGAATAATATGATTAATTTTAAAGATAAAAATATAAGAATAAATAAATGTCTATTTGTAGAAGATGATGATATTAAAAATAGATATTTAATTTATGTAAAAGAGGTAAATGGTAAAGAATTAAAGACTGATAAACTTATAGGAAGAATTATATATCATAAGATAGTAAATGAATATGTGTTTGTTCCTAGTGACGAAGCTTTTATTTATTTAACCGTATATAGAGAAAGCACATTAGAAAGTATAACAAAATTTTTAATAGAAAAGAATAAGGAGGTACCTAAAAATGGATAGAATAACTGAAAAAGACGGTGAATTTTATAAATTAAAGCCAGAAAACGAAGCTTATGGTTGGGAAAATGGTATTAGACTTGTTCAAATTGTAGGCAAACTAGAAGATTTAAAAGAAGAGTACGAAAAATATTGCGTAAAAGAAAAGGCATTAAAAGAATTGTTTGAAAATCATATTGAATTAGTTGTTGAAAAAGATAGATGTTATTTCAAAATAAAGAATTCTAAAGGTAAAGAAAAATCTTTTACAAGTTATACAATGCTCGATTTTTGGAAAGAGGTGCTAAAATGAGAGAATTATTCTTACAAGAATTAAACGCTATTACTAATTATGCTAATAGCAGTAATACAGATTTAACGGATGAAACTGTTAAAGAAATGTTAACAAATTTATTAAACATGGAAAATCATCAATTATATGGTAATAGAAATTGTCCACTTGGAGTTGAGGATGCTTGCGAAACAAAGCAAGTTAAAAAGATTGGACCACGTAAACCATTAGAAGAAGATGTTGTAATAGTATCGTTATCAAAAGGAGAATTAGATCATTTAATTAACGATACAATTGCAACTATTGGTGAAATAAAAGATTATGTTTTTGATGGGAAAACAAATAAAAATGGAACAGATATCGATATGAGTGATATAAATCAAGAACAATATAATAAATTAACTGAATTAGGTTATTTCACACGTGAGGCATTATTAGATAGATTACGTAAAATACGTGACGAAAATTTCCCTGAATATACCTGTGCTGGTTAATTGCTAAACAAGGAGGACTATAATGAAAAACATAGTTGATGCTGCAGGTTTAATTATTAAAAATAAAAAAGAAATTATGGACTGCAATGTTATTTTTATAAAAAAAGATGACGATAACTATTATTATAATATTTATCCTTTATATATTATAAAATATAGCAAAGAACTTGTGAAAACTAGAATAGTAGAATGGTTGGTTCGTAGAGGATATTCATTACAAGAAGTTAATAATTTTAATCATTTAGATAAAATATATTCTTATGATTATAATCCTGAAACTGATGATAGTGATGAATATTATACAAAAATAATGAATAAAATGATTAAGGAAGGTTTAAATAAAAATGGCAATGAGTGATGAAAGATTTTGGGAATTAGTAGATGATTATGAAAATGGAAAAATAACTGCTAATCAAGTAATTGAATTAATATGTAAAGAAACAAAAGATTATTCAGTTGCTACTGCAGATTTTGCACTAGTAGTAAAAAGAGAAGTTACTAAAGCTGAAAAAATGAAATTTAAATTATTATTAGATGGTAAGAATAAGAATGAAAAAAATAATAATTGATATTATTGTAGGAACTGCATGTTGCGTTAGTGGATATTTGGTTGGTAAGAAAACTTCGAAACCTAAAATTAAATATTCTGGATATTTAAGAGTTGACCAATCAGAGCCTGATGTGCAAAAAAGACTATTCTTAGAATGTACTGATTATCTTGAAAATATTGAAAAATCTGATTTTATTACCTTAAAAGTTGTAAAAAAGAATTATATTTAGTTCGCATCAAATACTTATGCTATAGTGGAACTTATATTCAAAAATAGGAGGTAAAAATTATGGATAAAAGTGCTTTAGAATTAGAAGTGGAGGATATTTTAAGAGTTAATCAACAAAGTTTAGAAGACAAAGATGATACAACTAAAGAGTATACTATATCAATAAACAATGTTAGTAAACTCCATCAAATTTTAACCAATGAAAGAGACTATGAATTAAAAAAAGAGAAGAATTTGGTTGAAAATAATATTGCTAAAAGAAAAATGACTTTAGCTGAAAGACAATTTGATGCTGACCAACGTAATAAAGTTGCTGACAGAAAAATAGAAGAAAAGAAATTAGACCAGCAACATGCTGAACGTATGGCAGAATTAAGGGTTAATCAAACTAAAGCTGATAATGAAAAGACAATATTAGAACAAAATCAAGTTAAATCTAAAAGAGAATTTATATTTAATATAGTTAAAGAAGTTGGTAAAACTGTTGGAAAAGTAGCATGTGGTATTGCATTATTAGGATTTAGTATTTGGGTGTATAAAGATGAATCTAAATTTGAAAGAGAAGAAAATGGAATATCGACACCACGTATGAAAAATAGTGAAAGTACGTTACGTGATATGATGAAATCAGCTATTAAGTAATAAGTTTAAAAGTAAGGGTAGATTTATATTTAATCATCTACTCTTAACTTTTATTTTGCCTTAAGGAGGAGAAATGAGAACATTAGATGATTTAGTTAAGTATGTTTCAAAAAGATATCCTTACCCTAAACCATGGTGGTCAAAGGCACATTATGAAAAAAGATGTGTTGAAATATACACTTCAGAACAAGTTATATTTAAATGTATGGATGCACCAATGAGTAGACCAGAAGATATTATTATGAATTATTCATTAGAGATTGCATATAATAAAAGAGGATGTAATCCTGGTGCTGAAAAAATAATGAATATTATAGAAAGTACATTAAATACTTTATATTTATTCTTTAAATGAGAGAAACAAGGAGGAAACACGTGAAAATTAAAACTCAAAAAGGATTAAGTTTAGCTTTTTCATTAATTAATGTTGCGGGTGTTGTTGGAACATTTATATCTGTAATGAAAGAAACACCGGAAGTACAAAAAGAAATGGATAAACTTCCAAAAGATGCTAGTAAAATGACAAAAACTATAACTTTTATTAAAGGTTATAAAAAGTCATTATTACTTGCCACTGGTACTATTGCTAGTAACATATGCTCAAAGATATTTAGTTCTAAAGTAGAAGCAAGTATTATAGGAGCAACTACTATGATTAGTACACAGGCAGTAAAATATAAAAAGAAAGTAAAAGAATTCTTAGGTATCGATGCTGATAAATCAGTAGTTAAAAGTATTATGAAAGATGAATACAAAAAACCTGATACAAAAGCACAAGAAGGCGAAGAATTATATTATGAAGAACATATAGGATATTTTTATGCAAAAAGTGAAAAGATTAAAGATGCCTATATAAAAATTAATAGTAATTTTGTCGGTGCTGATATTTATTATAATAATGATTATCATAATTCATATACAATTGGAGAATTTATGAAATTATGTGAAGCAATACCATTAAGTCATAATTTAGATGAAAATAAATTAAATTTTGGTTGGTCTTGGGATTATTTAAGTGAATGGTATGAAATGCCTTGGGTTCATATGGATATTTCAGAACCGGATGAAAATGGAGCTCATTTAATATATTGGTTTGAAGACCCTATTTGGAATCCTGAAATGTGGGATACATATAGAATGGGTCATTTTTCAAAAGAAGAATATTTTAATGGTTCTGAAGGATTAGTAAATAAAGATAATACTGTTTATATTCAAGAAGAGGTTAAGGAGGAATAACTATGAGCGGAAAATTATTTTGGACATTATTTACATTAGCAGTAGGCGGTAGTGTATATGGTTGTCGTAAATTATATTTAAAACTAAAGAAAGATTATGAAAAAACTCTTAAAGAAAAAGAAGCTTTAGAACAAAAAGAAGCTAAAGAAAAAGCCGATTTTCAAGAAAAGAAAGCCATCTTTAATGAATTATATTCTGATAAAAAGATTGCATCTTTAACATTATCTAATGATAAATTAGAAGAGTTAGATGATAGAAGTTATTTTTATGATAAATTAAAAGAAATGAAAAATAATGCATTAATTTGTGATTATCATGAAAAAGATGAATTTGAATTATGTGTTAGCGAATTTAAAGATTTATATTCTTCATTAAAAGATTTAGATAAGAAAGCTTTAAAGGCTAAGAAAAAGTATTTTATGGATAAAGATAAATCTAAATGTGAATACATGAAACGTGTTCAACAATTAAGAGAAGAAGAACAAAAACATAAAAGAGAACTTGAAATTTTGAGAGAGAAGAGAAAATCTGAACTTGATGTTTATGAAGCAAAATTAAATGTAGAAAAAGCTAAATTAGAAACAGTATGTAAAGCAATGAGTAGTACATCAAATAAAAATGTTCAATCTCAATTAAATATTAAAGCTAATTTAACTGAGGATTAAAATTATGAGTAGTATAAAAAATGATATTTTAAAGTTTATTAAAAAGAATGATACTAGTTTATTAACTGGCGTAGGTATTGCTGGTGGTTTGTTACTTGGTTCTTGGTTATGGTATAAAACAGGAGCAAAAGTAGAAAAAGCTATTAAATCTAAAGAAATAGAATTAAATCGTAAATTAACTAAGAAAGAAAAAGTTAAACTTACTTGGAAACTATTTATATTACCTACAATCAACACAGTTGTATCTGGTGGATTTTTAATAGGCTCTGTAAGATTAGGAAACAAAAAATTAGCAGCATTAGGTGCTGCATATAATTTAACCGAAGCAACTCTTCAAAAATATATCGAAAAAACTAGAGAAGAATTAACTAGTAATACAGTAGATAAAATTAATCAAAGTGTTGCTGAAGATAATGTAAAAACTAACGGTAATAACATTATATTTGCTGGAGATAATGGAGATGTAAAATTTTATGACCCATTATCAGGAAGATATTTTAAGTCAACATGGACTAAAATACAAAAAGCAGCAAATGAATTGAATGCATATGCAATGGGTTCAATGGAAGGAAAGATATCTGTAACTGAATGGTATGACCGTTTGGGAATATTAAAACCGGAAACTGATAATTATGATGAAAGAGTATGGGATATTCAAAGAGATGGTAAAAATGGAATGATTGATATTTCTATTGATGCTGCATTAGATGAGAATGATATTCCTTGTGGCTCTATTCGTTATAATACACGACCTAAGTATATGTAAGGTCGCATAAAAATCAGTTTCTATAATGGTAATAGATACCACTAATAATTAAAATTAAAAGGAGGAAATTATATGAATTTAACAAATGAATTATTAGACATGGAATCAACAAATGAAGAAGGTTTAGAAGTAAATGCTGAAAAGGGTTTAACTAAGAAACTTAATGGAAAGGCTATTGCTAAGACAGCTGTAGTTGTAGCAGGTGTAGCAACACTAGCTACAGTAACAATTGTAGCAGCAAAGAAGCTTGGAAAGAAAGTTGTTAGTTTCTTTAAAGGCAAGAAATCTAAAAAGACTGAAAATGTTGAAGAAACTGTAGAAGTTCAAGAAACAGAAGTAACAGAATAATTATTAGTAATATTTAAGATTAAGGATTAGGTAGTCGTTTATTGTACGATTACCTTTTCCTTTTAAATTTTCTAAAAGGAGAAGCAATATGGATAATAAAAATGAGCCAGTTCACTTAAATGGCAAAGTAAAGATAAATAAAGATGGCGAAGGAAAGAAATTCCTTAAATTATTTTTAAGTGGTAGTTTCTTGGAAGCTTCACAATATGCATTTACAAATGTTTTTATCCCATATACAAAGGATATTATTTGTAAAATGACTACAAATATTGTTAATTTTTGGGTTAATGGTGATAAACCATCAATTAATCAACAATCTGGTCCTAATAGAGTAAGTTATTGGAACGGAACAAGCTATAATGGTCGAGTTGGAACAACAATTCAACAAACACCTATTAAAACAAATAATGTATATTCAGTAGGAACTTTATATTTTGACAATAGAGGAGATGCTGAAACTATATTATTGAAATTAAAAGAAAATCTTGAGACTTATAAAGTTGCAACTGTTGCTGATTTATATGAATTAAGTAATCAAAAGTTCAATTATACAGATTATAAGTATGGTTGGAGAAGTCTATCAACAGCATCAGTATGCAGAACAAATGACGGTCAATATGTAATTGATTTGCCAAAGGCAATACCATTAGAATAGGAGAATGATATTTATGAATTTTAGTACATTAATTCATGCTGGTATGTTTTTCTTAAAGAAGAGAAAAGGCTTGATATTTACAGGTTTAGCAATGGCTACCGAAATAGCAGCAATTATTATAACTGCAAAACAAGCACCTAAAGCAGAAAAAGTTTTAATTCCAGCAAACAAAAAAGTAACAAAATTAAAAGAAGAATTAAAAGATGATGAAGCAATTGCAAACAATTTAATATATCCTGAAGAACATAAAAAGGAAATTAGAAAAATACAAAAGAAAACTTTTATTAGTTTAGCAAAGATATATGCACCTGTTGTTGCGTTAACAGGATTATCTTTAACATTTATAGGAACTTCTTATAAGATAATGAGAAGTAAACAATTAGCTCTTGGAGCTGCTTATATTACTCTTGATAATGCTTATAAATCATATAGAAATAGAGTAAAAGATAAAATTGGCGAAGAAGCTGAACAAGATATTTTTAGAGATATGAAAGATGTTAAAATAACTAGAACTGTAGAAAATCCTGATACAGGAGAAGTATCTGAAATAGAAGAAACTATTAGAAGAGCAAACTCTGGTGGAGGATGGGAATTATTCTTTGATGCAACAAGTTATTTATGGTCTAAAAATGGTAGAACAAATTGGGAAACATTAATGGCAAAACAAGAAGAAGCAAATACTAGATTAAAGATTGATGGATATTTATTCTTATATGATGTGCTTGAAATGTTATTAATTCCTAAGACAACTATTTCTAAAGATTTATTAGTTGCTTCAAGAAGTGTTGGTTGGATATATGACCCATATGACCCTACAAGAAGTAGTTGGGTATCATTTGGTATATCTGATGAAGAAAAGCATCCTAATGAAGTAGGAAAAGAATTATTTGATAATGTTGAACGTGACGTTATATTATCATTCAATCCTGATGGAAATATTTTATTAGATAAGAATGGTCGTTCATTTGCCTTCCATGTAAAAGACTAGGAGGTAATTTTTATGAAAAACTTTATATTTAGTGTAATTGCTTTTGTGGCAGGAGGAACTATAGGATATTTCATAGGAAAAAAGACTTCTAAAAAGAAGTATCAACAAATTGCTGATAAAGAAATTGAATCAGTTAAAGAATCATTATCAAAATATTATGAAGATAAATTAAATTCTAATAGTAATCCTAATGAAAATATTAAAACTCTTAACACTCCAGAACGTCCAAAAGCAAATGTTCCATTATTAGATAAAGATTCAATTGATTATGGTAAATTAAAAGGTTTAAAAGATAACGATAAAGCATATATGAATTATGTAAAAAGTTATAATGGTCAAAATGCTGTAAAGGAGGAAATGCTAGAAGATAATAATCCAGCGCAAATAAATGGTCCTTTTGTTATATCTCCTGAAGAATATGCTGATGGAGAGTATAATACTGAAACATTACATTATTATAAAGATGGATATTTAACTGACGATGAATATAACATTATTAAGAATGTTAATGAAGTTGTTGGTAATCAAGCGCTGAATTCTTTTGGTGTATATGAAGAGGATACTGTGTATGTTCGAAATGATGAACATAAAATAGATTATGAAATATTATTTGAGGATGAAGAGTATAAAAATGTTGCACCAAAAGGGATATTAGGTAATTTCCCTGGCAATGATGAATAATGAATGGTATAAAATTAGATTATTTTGTTTGGATGATGAACAAGATATTTGATGATAAAGATTTATTAAATTCATATTCTGTATTAACTCAAGAATTGAATTATATTCCATTTGAATGGACTCTTATTATGGATGAAAATCGTCAGAAGGATGCACAAGATTTGAGATACTTATTTGGTGAAGAAAATGGATATTCTGAACAACAAATTTGTCAAGACTTAGATATTGTACCTCCTTCTCTATTTGAAGTAATTGTTGCATTAATTAATAGAGTTCAAGACAATATATTATTTGATTTAAATCAAAAATTAACTAATCAAGAAATATTTATTGATATTCTTAATAGTTTAAAATTAAATGATTTTAAAGATATAGACACATTTGTATTTTCTTCTGAAGAGAAACAAATGGAGTTTTTTAATGCTATTTATAATTTATATAGCCATAATTATAGCTATAACGGAGAAGGCGGTTTATTTACTGTAACTTATCCTAAAAATGATATGAGAGATACTGAAATATGGTATCAGTTTATGTGGTATCTCGATGAAAAATTAGGAGGTAAATATTTGTAAGTATGTTAGATTTTTTGATGATTTCAACTAGAAGTACTAAACGTGGTGTTGTTGAAATTTATCCAAGATTCAAAATTTGCAAATCTAAAGACTTAATGATTCGTGGTGGCGATTTTTATGCTATATGGGATGAAGAAAAAGGATTATGGTCAACTTCTGAAGAAGATGCAATAAATATTATAGATAGAGAACTTGATATTTTTGTAAAAGAACACCGTAATCAAATTGAAGACCATATTAGCGTTTTATATATGTGGGACGCTGATTCTGGGTCAATAGATAGATGGCATAAATATTGTCAAAAACAACAAAGAGATAATTATCATCAATTAGATGAAAAATTGATATTTTCTAATCAAACTCCTTGTAAAGAAGATTATGCTAGTAAAAGACTTCCTTATCCATTAGAAGATGGAGATATTAAAGCTTGGAAAGAATTAACTAGTGTTTTATATTCTGAAGAGGAATTACATAAAATAGAATGGGCTATAGGTGCAATTGTAACTGGAGATTCTAAATGGATTCAAAAGTTTTTAGTATTTTATGGTCCACCAGGTAGTGGTAAATCAACAATAATAGAAATTATTCAAAAGATATTTGAAGGTTATTATTGTGTGTTCGACTCTAAAGCATTAGCAAGTGGAAATAACTCTTTTGCTCTAGAACCTTTTAAAGCAAATCCATTAGTAGCAATAGAACATGATGGAGATTTATCAAAAATTGAAGACAATACAAGAATCAATAGTCTTACTTCACATGAAAGAATGGTTGTAAATGAAAAACATAAGAATTTATATTTTATGAAGTTTGTATCATTTTTAATTATGGGTACAAACAAATATGTTAAAATTACAGATTCTAAATCAGGTGTTATAAGACGTTTAATTGATGTTCGCCCAACAGGCAAAAAGTTATCTTTTACAAGATACAACAGTATAATGAAACAAATAGATTTTGAATTAGGGCATATTGCAGCACATTGTCGTGACGTATATTTAAAGGAACCTACTTATTATGAAAATTATAGACCTACATTAATGATGTCAGAATCTAATGATTTCTTTAATTATGTTGTTGATACTTTTAGTACATTTAAGAAAAAAGATGGTATTACTTTAAAACAAGCTTGGGAACTTTATAAAATATATTGTGATGAAGCTAAAGTTACATATTCTTTAACTAAACGTTTATTTAAATCTGAATTATTAAATTATTTTGAAAATTATGAAGATAGAATTAATTTAAATGGTGAATGGATTAAAAATTATTTTTATGGATTTAAAACTGATATTTTGAAATCTGGAAAAGTAGTTGTTGAAGTGGACGATAAAGTTAATGATGAATATGTAATAGACTTTAAAGAACAGCCATCAAATCTTGATATTTATTGTGCAGATTGTTATGCCCAATATGCTAATTCTAAAGAATTACCTAAGCAAGAATGGGATAAAGTAACAACAAAACTAAAAGATATTGATACAACAAAAACTCATTATTTAAGAGTTCCTGAAAAATTAATTGTAATAGACTTTGATTTAAAAGATGAAAATGGAAATAAATCTTTTGAATTAAATTTAAAAGAAGCAAGTAAGTTTCCACCGACATATGCTGAATTAAGCAAATCTGGCGGAGGTATACACTTACATTATATTTATAATGGTGATGTTACAAAAATTAGTAGAATTTATGCAGAAAGTATAGAAATTAAAGTATATACTGGAAAATCTTCATTAAGAAGAAAATTAACTAAATGTAATGATTTGCCAATTAATACAATAACTGGAGGATTACCAGTTAAAGAAGAAAAAAAGAAGGAGAAAGTTGACATGAACACTTTAGAAGGTGTTGAGTTTAACAGATATATTGCTAACTTAATACGTAAAAATCTAAATAAAGAAATTCATGGTGCAACTAAACCATCTATAGATTTTATCTATAAGATATTAGAAGATGCATATGATAGCAAGAAGGCGTATGATGTTTCTAAATTAAAACCATTAGTAATTCAGTTTGCTGCTGGTAGTACAAATCAATCTGATTATTGTCTAGGATTAATTCCTAAGATGCATTTTAAATCTGAAGAAGGTTTAGAGGATAATAATAAGATATTTGATGAGAGTAATAAACCAATAGTATTTTATGATATGGAAATATTTCCTAATGTTGTATTTTTAAATTATAAAGTACTTGGTGAAGATACTATATTTAGATTAATAAATCCTTCTCCAAACGATATTGAACTATTTGTAGAAAAATATCGTTTAGTTGGATTTAACTGTAGAAAGTATGATAATCACATGCTTTATGCCATAATGCTTGGATATTCTAATTTAGAAATATATAAGTTAAGTCAAAATATTATTATTCAAAAAGAAGGTTTCTTTGCAGATGCATATAATCTTTCGTATACTGATATTTACGATTACGCATCAAAGAAGCAATCTTTAAAAAAATGGGAAATAGAACTTGGTTTACACCATTTAGAATTAGGTTTACCTTGGGACAAACCTGTAGATAAAAGTTTATGGACTAGAGTATCAGAATATTGTGATAATGATGTTATATCTACAGAAGCAGTTTGGAATGCCACTCAAGGAGACTTTGTTGCTAGAGAGATTCTTGTAGAATTAGTTGATATTCTATGGGGAATTAAAATGACTGTAAATGATACAACTAATACTTTAAGTACTAAACTTATATTTGGTAACGAAAAGAATCCTAAATTAAATCTTGAAGATTTGTCAGTAACATTTCCTGGTTACAAATTTGAAAAGATATTTAATCCTGAAACTAGAAAGTATGAAAAACATAACTGGTACAGAGGAGATGACTTAGGTTTTGGTGGTTGGGTATATGCAGAACCTGGCATGTATGGCAATGTTGATTGTGAAGATGTAGCTGGAATGCATCCAGAATCTGCTATACAAATGAATTATTTTGGAGATTATACTATAAATTATAAGAATTTACGTGATTTACGTTTATTAATTAAGCATAAAGATTTTGAAACAGCCAGAAAGATATTTGACGGTAAATTAGCTAAATATTTAGATGATGAAACTAAAGCTAAACAATTGGCTGGTGCATTAAAGATTGTGGTTAATTCAGTTTATGGTTTAACTAGTGCTTCATATGATAATCCATTCAGAGACCCTCGTAATGAAAATAATGTTATAGCATTACGTGGAGCCTTAATGATGAGAACATTACAAGATGAAGTAAAAGCAAGAGGATTTAAAGTTGTTCATATTAAGACAGATTCAATTAAGATTGCTGATGCAACTCCAGAAATAATTAATTTCGTAAGAGAATTTGGTGCAAAATATGGATATACTTTTGAAACTGAAGCTGTTTATGACAGAATTTGTTTAGTAAATGATGCGGTTTATATTGCTAAGTATAAAGATGGAGAACATGCAGGAGAATGGACAGCAACTGGTGCACAATTTGCAGTTCCATATGTATTTAAGAAATGTTTTAGTAAAGAAGATATTTCATTCTCAGATTTATGCGAAGCAAAAGAAGTTAAATCGGCTATATATTTAGATATGGACGAAGGTCTTGATATTAATAATGAGGGACCAATCTTAAGTAAAGTAAAAGACTTAAGAGAATGTATTAAAGAAATAGATAATGGAAAGGCTCCTCATAATAAAGATATTTTAAAGAAAAGTGCTACTAAATTATTAGATGATTATAAATATTTGTCTGATGAAGAATTAGACAATAAATTAGCTTCATTCCATAATTATAAATTTATTGGACGTGTAGGATTATTCTGTCCTATTAAAGAAGGCTGTGGTGGTGGTCGTCTTGTTAGAGAGCAACTAAAGAAAGATGGCACAATTGGTATGGATGCAGTTGTAGGAACTAAAGGTTATAGATGGTTAGAATCTGAAGAAGTATTAGATAAACATATGGAAGATTCTATTGATATTAACTATTATAATAATTTAGTTAACGAAGTTGTAGATACTATTTCTAAATTTGGTGATTATGAGTGGTTTATATCTGATGACCCTTATGTAGCACCTGTTTTAACAAAAAATGAAGAGGATATTATGTGGCATCCAAGCGACATGAATGATATTCCATTTTAAAAATTAAAGGAGAAACAAATTATGAACAATCAAGGAAAAAATTTATTTGAAAGAGCACTTGAAACAGAAATGGTGTTTGGTACTCAATTTAACCCAAATGCAGTTTTATTCAAGAATGCTGTAATAATTAAAAAGAATTTTAAAGGTCAAGAAGTTACAATTACTCCAAAGAATGGTAAAAGACCATTTAAAAAAGTTGGACCTCGTTTTGACTTAGTATTAACTGAAGAAATGTTTAATGCATTAGTAGCTGAAAAAGGTAATTGTAGATACCAAATTTGGAATTTTGACCAAGAAAATCCAGATTTAAAAGTATATGAAATTGAAGTATGCATTAAGATGGATTCTGCTAAAAAACCTAATATTCAATTAATAACAAAGAATAATGGTAGAGTTAATATTGAATCATTAAATGCTTATAATTTAGCTATTTTAGATGAAATTGATTCTATTAATACTGAAAGAGTAGATTTAGTAGTTAATCCATATGACCCTAATAAATTAGGTGAATTTTCATTATGGTTAAGAAGTATGAAGTATGTTCAAGTAGAAGTATTAGATGATATTTCAAGTGATGACGAATATTGGATTAATTTAGAGAAACAAATTCGTGAAGAACAAATGCCAGACCCTAATGAGGATTAATATATGACAGGAGATATTCTAACTAATACTAGTCCTAATGTTTGGACATATTTCAGTGAAGAAGATAATATTTATATTAATCATACTATTACTGAAAAGGGTGTTAATATTATAGATTCTTATGAAATTGGTGATGATGCAGTTAAAATGCGTTTCCTAGAATTCTTAAGAAGTAATGATATTTTGATTAACACAAAAAGAAATATTAATTCATTCTATATAGAATGGAAAGCACATAATATTTTATACAAGAAAGGAATTCTTAAAAAAAGAACCAAAGATACTGGTTTAGATTTTAAAGAAAGTCATTTAAGAAGATTCTTTTATAGAATGGTATGTTTTATATTTAATGAAAAGTAGGTGATATAATGCCTAAAGTTGTATTACGTGCTCATCAAGAAGAAGCACTAATGCATATGAAAAATGGCTGTATATTAAATGGTGGAGTAGGCTCTGGAAAGAGTCTTACTTCGCTTGCCTATTATTTTACACTTAATGGTGGACTTATTGATAATAATGGACTAAAAAGAATGGAAAATCCTTGCGATTTATATATTATCACAACAGCAAGAAAAAGAGATACTTTAGAATGGGAAAAAGAATTAGTAAATTTTGAAATGAGTACTTTTCCAGAACAAAATACTTATAAAAACAAAATTAAAGTTGATTCTTGGAATAATATAAAAAAGTATATTCTTGTTAAAGATGCATTCTTTATATTTGATGAGCAAAGAGTTGTTGGTTATGGGACTTGGACTAATTCATTTCTTAAAATAACAAAAGCTAATCAATGGATATTATTATCAGCAACTCCAGGCGATTGCTGGATGGATTATGTTCCAGTATTTATTGCTAATGGATTTTTTAAAAATAAATCTGATTTTACTAAAAGACATGTAATATGGTCACCATTTACTAGTTATCCTAAAGTTGATAGATATATTAATGAAGGTAGATTATTACGTTTTAGAAACATGATATTAGTAAAAATGGAATTCCAAAGAAGAACTATACAACATCATGAATATTTGGATTGTGCATATGATACTCAAGAGTATAAATATATTAAACAAAATCGTTTTGATATTTATGAGCAAAAACCCATCGAGAACGCTAGTGGATATTGTTACTGTTTAAGACGATGTGTAAATTCATCTGTAGCTAGATTAAATAAGGTTCTTGATATTCTAGAGGAGCATCCTAAATGTATCATATTTTATACATATGATTATGAATTAGAATTATTAAGAAAAATGTTTGATACGGCAAAGTATTTATATTCTGAATGGAATGGTCATAAGCATCAACCTATACCTATGGAAGATAAGTGGGTGTATTTAGTTGAATATTTAGCTGGATGTGAAGGATGGAATTGTTTATCAACAGACACAATTATATTCTATTCACAGAATTATTCATATAAAGTAATGATTCAAGCATCTGGTCGTATAGATAGACTCAATACACCATATAAAGATTTATATTATTATCATCTTACATCTAGTAGTGATATTGATAGGGCTATTGGAAAAGCAATAGGTAGAAAAAAATTGTTTAATGAAAAAGGTTTCGCACCTGAATTTAAGAAAAAAGAAGAAAAGGAAGAAGGAAACATATGATAAAAGTATTTTTAAGTGTTCCTATGAGAGGTAGGAAAAAAGAAAATGTTGAATACACAGTAAATAGAATTAAAGCAATTACTAGCCAAATATTATTTGACCAAGATGAGATTGAATTTGTTTATACAAAAATGCTTAATGATGATTTAGGTTCTAACATCACAGATAAAGAACGTATTGTATATTTATCAGATTCTATTAAGAGAATGGCAGATTGTGATTATATAGTTGTTTTAGATGGATTATATTATGAATTTAGAGGCTGTAATGTTGAGCATATGATTGCTAATAATTATGGAATTAATGTAATTCATTTAAATTCAGAATGGGTAATCAAAGAAGATGAATTACAAGAAATTCACCGTAAAATAAATAATTGTGAATGTGAAGGAACTTGTAGTCGTTAAAAAGGTTAATTTAGATAACAATGTCTAGAGTTTATATTTAACTCTTGAATTAATTGAAATAGAATTTTGTCTGGCTGGCACGGAGCTTGTTTTACCTCCTTTCGAAGTGTCTAGAATATGAGTAGTCGGAAGTAAGCCGTGCAGTTACTTCTTACTATTCGAACACACTATTGATATTTATGGAGGAAAAGTATATAAGGAGAATATTAAATTATGGCTAATGTTAATTTGTTAGATATTTGTTTACTAAATTCATTAAGACATTATGGAAACACTATAATAAATAAAAATAATTTTAACAATAAATTAAGAAAACTTTATAATTCTAAGCATCGTAAAAAAGTTGGAAAAGAAAAGTTTAATGATATTTTAGTAGATTCTAAAAAGTATGATGAGTTGGTAAATGACTATATAACTGGTTTGGAAGAGATTATTAACAAAAAAGTTAAATTTGATATTTTGTATCCTACATTAGGATATGACGTTGAATGTATAAAAATTTATATTGTAGGTGATAAAGATGACTAATTTTGAGTATTTTATTAGAAAAGAAAAAGATAACAAAGTTACTCCTAGTGACATAGTCGTTATGTGTAGTTTAGCTGATTCAGGTATTACTGTAACAGCAGAAGAAAAAGAATTAGCAGAAAAGATAATTAGTGATAAGAAAATTACTGCTAATGAGATATGCCATTATTATGCAGATTATTCATTAGAAAGTAGAAGAAAGTATAATGCTAAATGTGGTGCAGTATGGAGAAACTTAACTAAGGAACAATGGATATTGTTACGAAAATATTATTCGGCTAATCGTGTCGGAGATGATGAGTAGTGAAATATGAAACATTATTTAAAAAGATAATTGTTGAGAAAGAATTAAGTTATAGAATTATATCTAGAATAACTGGAATTTCCAGAACTAGTTTATGTAATTATGCAAATGGATATCGTAAACCTGACTTAGAAACTGCCTGTCAAATTATTAGAAAGATGCAGTTTGATTCGGAATTGATATTCACTTTGTTTGAGCCAACGGATTGAAAAAGTGTCCACGAGCTGTCCACGTAGCGTGGATGGGTGCTTGCCAAAACTGAAACGACATTTTTTCAGGGTGTCCACCCCGTGTGGACGGGTGAAGGCAAACTTTTGGCAAGAAGGCAAACTTTTGGCAAGGAATTTTGGGCATTTTGTCCACCCCGTGTGGACGGACGGTGTTCACGTAGCGTGGACGATGAGGGTCCTTGCCTTTTTGCCTTTATTTTTTGTAAATTAATTAAAAATTAAAAATTTTCTTTAAAATAAATAAATATTCAAAAAGTTTTTGGCAAAGGCAAGAAAAAAGTGTATTAAAAATCGTCATAAACTATTGATATTTTAATCATATCTTTTTAATTTTTACTCGCACGGGAAACATAGCCTTTTATGAGGAGAAGAGGTAAATTAACCTTTTACTTTTATTTTTTATTTAAGAGGTGATATGTTATGAAAGAGAATGAATATCAAGGAAAACTTATAAAAAAGATTAAAGCAAAACTTCCTGATTGTGATGTATTAAAAAATGATTCGTCTATAATACAAGGCATTCCAGATTTAAGTGTTCTTAATGGACCTAAGTATGCTTATCTTGAAGTTAAGATTTCTAAAGATGCACCTCATCAACCAAATCAAGATTATTATATTAACAAAGCAAATAAAAATAATGGATTTGGAAGATTTATATATCCCGAAAATGAAAAAGAAGTTTTAAACGATATGATTAATTACTTTAATAATTAATTGATATTCTAAAGGAGAAACAAAATATGGGTAAATACAATGACCATAAAAAATTAGAAGGAAAACACGCATATATTGGCTGTTCACAATATGCTTGGGAAAATAGAACAGACGAGCAATTGATATCTATGTATTATTCTAGATATGCATCAGAAATTGGTACAGCTTGTCATAAATTTGCACAAGATTGTATTAACAATAAAATTAAATTAAGAAAAACTGATGACCATATGTTAGAATATTTTATACAAGTTGTATATCCTTTATTAAGTGGAGTTTATATTCCAAGAGGAGCATATGACTGTAAACAATTAATAGAAACAATTGCATTATTTGTAAATGATTCAATTGGATTTAGAATGGATTCAGAAGTTATATTAGCATATGATGAAACTTATGCTTTTGGCACAACTGATGCATTTAAATGTGATGAATCAACTAAAACTATATTTGTAAATGATTTAAAAACTGGTAAGCATGAAGCTAAGATGACACAATTGATATTATATGCAGCAGAATATTGTTTAGAATACAACAAAAATCCTAAAGAATACAAATTTGAATTGCGTATATATCAAGGTGGACAAATTATTGAATATTTCCCTTTAGCAGCTGAAATAGAAGAACATATGAAATTAATAGTTCATGCAACCAATGTATTAAGAAATAATATTGAAAGATAGGAGGATTGAAAGTTTATGACTGATAATGATGAATTGATATTTGAAGAAAATTCAGATGAGTTAGCACATTATGGAACTCCTCAGTTATATCCTGGAGACCCTCATGGTTCAGGTAGATATCGTGAAGGTTCTGGTGACAATCCAAATCAACATGGTTCAAATGATTTTTTAACTAGAGTAAATGAGTTAAGAAAGAAAGGCATGTCTGAAAAAGAAGTTGCTGATGCTTTAGGTATATCTACTGGACAATTAAGAATAAAAAAATCTATAGCAATTAAAGAACAAAGAGCTCAACTTGTTGCTAAAGCAGAACAATTAAAGCATCAAGGATATTCTAATGTTCAAATTGCTGAAATGATGGGTTTGGCTGGAGAATCTACAGTTCGTTCTCTATTAAATGCCGACTCTAAAGCAAGAATGACTATTGCAGAACAAACTGCCAATAATTTAGCAAACCTTGTTGATGAACGAGGAATGATTGATGTTGGTGTAGGAACTGAAAGACAATTAGGTATATCTAAAGAAAAACTTAATGCCTCTTTAGAATTATTACAAGAAGAAGGTTATGAAGTTTATGGAGGTAGAGTACCACAAGTAACTAATCCAGGAAAATATACAACTATTAAAGTTTTATGTCCTCCTGGTACAGAACATAAAGATATTTATGATTATGGTGAAGTCCATTCTATAGAAGATTTAACTTCTAGAGATGGCGGAGATACTTTAGAACCATCATTTATATATCCTAAATCTATGGATTCTAGTAGATTAGCTATTAGATATGCAGAAGAAGGAGGAGCAGATAAAGATGGTCAAGTTGAAATTAGAAGAGGAGTAAAGGATTTATATTTAGGTGATGGTGTAAATTATGCTCAAGTAAGAATACTTGTTGATGATACACATTATATTAAAGGTATGGCTATTTATGTAGACGATGATGATTTACCTGATGGTATTGATGTTATGTTTAACTCTAATAAGTCAATTAATAAATCTACTAATAAACTAGATTATTTAAAATCTATTGAAGAAAATATAAAAAAAGACCCTGATAATCCTTTTGGTTCTGCTATTAAAGAAAATCGTGGTCAAGTATTTTATGATGACCCTAATGGAATTTATATTGACCCAGTAACAGGTCATAAACAATCATTAGGATTGATAAATAAGAGAGCTGAAGAAGGAGATTGGACTAGTTGGTCTGATAAATTACCTTCACAATTTTTAAGTAAACAACCACAAAAATTAATAGATAGACAACTTAAAGAATCTCTTAATGAAAAACAAGCAGAATATGATGAAATAATGAGTTTAACAAATCCAACAATTAAACGTTCTTTATTAGAAACTTTTGCTGATGATTGTGACTCTTCATCGGTTCATTTAAAAGCAGCTTCATTACCAGGTCAAAAATATCAAGTTATATTACCATTAACAACTATAGGTGATGATGAAGTATATGCTCCTAATTATAAAGATGGCAGTACAGTAGCTTTAATTAGATTTCCTCATGGTGGTACATTTGAAATACCAATTTGTACAGTTAATAATAGAAATGAGGAAGGACGTAAAAATTTATCTACAACACCAAAAGATGCTATAGGTATTAATTCTAAAGTTGCTGCAAGATTATCTGGTGCAGATTTTGATGGTGATACTGTTATGGTTATTCCATTTTCAGATAAAGTTCAAATTAAATCTACTAAGCAATTAGAAGCATTAAAAGATTTTGATACTAAATTAAAATATGGTCCTGATAAAACATGGACTGATGAAGATGGAGTTAAACATTATAGTCGTGGTGGTAAAGAATATAAATTAATGGGTAATACCCAAACATCAATGGGAATTGTATCAAATTTAATTACTGATATGACATTAGGTGGCGCAACTAGTGATGAATTAGCTCGTGCAGTTAAACATTCAATGGTTGTTATTGATGCTGAAAAACACCACTTAGATTATAAACAATCTGAAATTGATAATGGTATAGCAGCATTACATAAAAAATATCAAGGACATTATGATTCAGAAGGCAAATATAGAGAAGGTGCTGCCACATTGATATCTAGAGCAAAGTCCGAAATTGATATTCCAGAACGAAAAGAAGGAGCTTTCTATACTAAAGATAGTAAAGAAAAAGTTATATTAGACCCAGAATCTAAAAAATATTATAAAGAAAAAACTGGTGAAATAGTATCTCCATCTAAGGTAAAAATATTATATATTGACCCTAATACTGGAGAAAAAGTATATAGAAATACTAATAGAACTTATACTAAATTAGAATATAAAGATTCTACTGGTAAAAAACAAACTGCATCTGTTATAACTAAAGATGGTAAACAATATTATAAAGGTGAAGATGGCTTATATAAAGAAGTTACTAATGAAAAAATATTAGAGCCTATAAAAGCTACTCAAAAGAGTACTCGTATGGCAGAAACTAAAAATGCATATGACCTTTCTAGAGGTAGTTTACCAGAACAAGCTTATGCTGAATATGCTAATAGTCTAAAAGCATTAGCTAATAAAGCAAGACTTGAATCTTTAGATATAAAAGACATACCTTATTCATCATCTGCTAAAAAGACTTATAAAACAGAAGTTGATTCTCTTAATAAAAAATTAAATGATGCTCTTATTAATGCACCTAGAGAACGTCAAGCACAACTTATAGCAAATTCAATTATTAAAGCTAAATTAGACAATGCTGGAAACTTAACAGCTGACCAAGAAAAGAAAATTAGACAACAATCATTGAATAGAGCAAGAAAACAAGTTGGTGCTAAACGTAATCAAATAATAATTACTGACAAAGAATGGAGTGCAATACAAGCAGGAGCAATTAGTGCTTCTAAATTAAAGCAAATAATAGACAATGCTGATTCAGGTACATTAAAACAATTAGCTATGCCTCGTACAACAACTACATTAAGTAATGCTAAAGTACAAAGAATTAAGAATATGTCTAACAAAGGTTATACAACTAGTGAAATAGCAAATGCTTTAGGTATTTCTAGTTCAACAGTAGTAAATTATTTAAAGGAGTAGATAACTATGCAACAAGATGTAGCAATTACAAGTCTTGACAATCCTTACGACCCTTTTGAAGAGTTTACATCATGGTTAACTTATGATATACAAATGGGTTATTATACTTGTGAACGTCTAGCTAGTTTAGTTATTGACTTACCAGATGCTTTAACACAAGAAGAAAACAATTACTTTGTTAATGAAGCAATTGATGAACTATTAAAAACAGATTGTTTTGACAAAAATGGAAAAGTTATTACGTATAAAAAAGTATTTAGAAATAATAAAAAAGAAAAAGTTATACAACAATAACTAAAATAATAATAAATTTAATAAACTTATAGACCTTATGGGCTATTATTGAAGTTTTCCTTCCCCTACTTAGACATAGGGGAGGGGTCTTCGCAAAATATACCCCCACCCTGTATCGCCACGGTCTTTGAAAATTCCCCGGAGGTTATATTTTTGAAAAAGTTTTTACTGCTGAATGGAGTTAATGAGATTAATAATAGTAACTTTAGTTATTCCTCATGTGTTTCCTTCTTGTTTCTCCTTTCTATATTTAGTTAGGACTAAAAAACATTAGAGTTAGTTTCATTAATTCCCTTCAGTAGTAAAGATTATGTAGAAGATATTAGGAGGAATGATTATTTATGCCAAGGAGAAAAGTAATTGTCTCGGACTCTGATAACGAATTGCAGCCAATGAGACCTGCTTTGACACCAGAGGCACGAGAGAATCAAATGATATCTTTAGCAATGGATTTAGTTGAGCAACGATTAAGAAATGGAACAGCTTCTTCTCAAGAAACTACACATTTTTTAAAGCTTGCAACAACTAAAGAACAACTAGAGAAGGAAAAATTAATAACTGAGAACAAGCTGTTACAGGCTAGAATAGATAATTTAGAAATGCAATCAACAAGTGCTTCATTATATTCTGATGCATTAAAGGCTTTTAGTACTTATAGTGGAAAGAAGGAAGATGAGGACGATGATTAAAACATATTCAGAATTATGTCAATTAAATACATTTGAAGAAAGATTCAGATATTTAAAACTTGACGGACAAGTAGGAAAAGAAACTTTCGGATTTGATAGATACATTAATCAACAATTCTATCGTTCAAAGGAATGGAAAGATATTAGGGACTATGTAATAGTTAGAGATAATGCTTGTGATTTAGGAATTGAGGATAGAGAGATATTTGGTAAAATCTTTATACATCATATGAATCCTATTTCAATTCAAGATATTAATAATTCAACAGAGAATTTGTTAAATCCAGAATATTTAATTTGTGTATCTTATGAAACACATAATGCATTACATTATGGAGATGAATCTATATTACATAGAAATGAATTAATTACAAGAAAACCAAAAGACATATGTCCTTGGAAAAAGTAGGTGATTAAATGGATTACTTAGAAATTAGAGAACTTTACCATCATGGTATTAAAGGTCAACGTTGGGGAATCCGTAGATTCAATAAAAAAGAATCTTCTGATAAAAAGAAATCTAATTCAAAGAAAAAAGTATCCGCTGGTTTAGCAATAGCATCGGCTGGAATTGTAGCGGGTTCTTTATGGTTAAAGAATCATCAAACCAAAATTAGTGCTATGAAAGTCCATAATGACCATGTTTATTGGGGAAAAATTGGTTCTATTGTAAAGAAACAAAATGCTGTTAATAGAGAAAGTATTAATAGATTAATTAAATTAATTTAAGTAGGTGATATTTATGGACATTAATAATGATACATCTAGTATATTAAATAGTGTTAAAAAAATGCTTGGTTTAACTATTGATTATACTGCTTTTGACGCTGACATTATTATGCATATTAATTCAGTATTTTCAAATCTAGCACAAATGGGTGTTTGCCCTAATGAAGATGGTTTTGAAATAACATCATCAGAAGAAACTTGGGACGAATTTATTCAAGATGATAAATTAATTAATAGTGTCAAAACTTATGTATATTTAAAAGTTAGATTATTATTTGACCCACCACAAAATTCATCACTAATAGAATCAATAAATAGACAATTAAATGAATTTGAGTATAGACTTTATACTCAGAAAGGAGGTTACTAATGGATTACTTAGAAATTAGAGAACTTTACCATCATGGTATTAAAGGTCAACGTTGGGGAATCCGTAGATTTCAAAATGAAGATGGTAGTTTAACAGCTGAAGGTAAACAACGATATGATGTAGCTCCTTCTGGAAGTATGTCAAAACAAGGTGAAAAGTTATACAAAAAGGATATTAAAGAGTATAAAAAAGAAGTTAAACAAGATAAAATAGCAAATCAAAGTACTGCAAAACGTGCTACAATTGGTGGTTTAAAAGGTGCTGGTGTAACTATTTTAGGAGCAACTGCTTTGGCTGCAGCTATAGGTGGAATTGGATTACTTAAGATGCATAAGCAAGCAAGTTTAGTAGATACAACTTTTGGAAAAGCAATGTCTGATAATTTAGAAAAAGCAGCTGTTACAGGCTTTAATACTGTAAAGAAATTAGATTTACTATCTAAATTATATTATCCTGCACTTGGTGCTGGTATAGGTACTGGTGCTGCATTAGCTGTTAGTAAACAAAAACAATACCGTAAGAATCAAGAAGTAGAACATTCTGGTATAAAAGGAATGAAATGGGGAATTAGACGTTATCAGAATGAAGACGGAACTTTAACTGATGCCGGAAAAGCTCGTTATAATTCTGATGGTTCTAAAAAGAAAGTAGAAAAAATGTCTGATTCTGAATTAAATAGAGCTAATCAACGTTTTGCCGCTGAAAGAAATTATTATAATTTAACAGGAAAGAATTACAAGAATAGACCCGGCTTTATAGATATTTCACTTAGAGCTGGAGTATCTGCAGTTGGTGGTGCATTAGCTTCTGTAGGAAGTTATATTTTAAAAGAAAAAGCCAAACATCCTGAAGTAAAATTGGGAAAAGATAAAATGGGTAGTGCAGCATTTTTAGGTGTATTAGGTGCAACAATAGGTGCTGTAACATCTATTGGAAACTCTTTAGGTGGTACTGTACAAGTACAAAATATTGGCGACCAAAAGAAAAAAAAGTAGGTGATTAAATGGATTACTTAGAAATTAGAGAACTTTACCATCATGGTATTAAAGGTCAACGTTGGGGAATCCGTAGATTTCAAAACGAAGATGGTAGTTTAACAGCTGAAGGTATGAAACGATATGATGTAGCTCCTTCTGGAAGTATGTCAAAACAAGGTAAAAAGTTATACAAAAAGGATATTAAAGAGTATAAAAAAGAAGTTAAACAAGATAAAATAGCAAATCAAAGTACTGCAAAACGTGCTACAATTGGTGGCTTAAAAGGTGCTGGTGTAACTATTTTAGGTGCAACTGCTTTGACTGCAGCTATAGGTGGAATTGGATTCCTTAAAATGCATAAGCAAATAAGTTCAGCAGATCCATCTTTTGAAAAAGCAGCTGCTATAGGTATTAATACTGTAAATAAATTAGATTTACTATCTAAATTATATTCTACTGCACTTGGTACTGGTATAGGTACTGGTGCTGCATTAGCTGTTAGTAAACAAAAACAATACCGTAAGAATCAAGAAGTAGAACATTCTGGTATTAAAACAAATATTTAAAAAGAATGGATTATAATAATTGGTGGTGATTAAATGGATTACTTAGAAATTAGAGAACTTTACCATCACGGTATTAAAGGTCAACGTTGGGGAATCCGTAGATTTCAAAATGAAGATGGTAGTTTAACAGCTGAAGGTAAACAACGTTATGATGTAGCTCCTTCTGGAAATATGTCTAAAGCTGGTGAAAAGTTATACAAAATGGATATAAAAATGAATAAATTAAGTAAACAGGATAAAAAACAAGGAGTGTCTAAAGGTGCATTAGTTGGTGGAGCATTGGGTGTAATAGCCGGTTTAGATATCGCTGGTGTAAATAATGATGGAAGTGCCGGTGGTTCATTAGCAGCTTTACTTCTTGCCGGACCATATTCTGCTATTGCAGGAACTCTTGGTGCCACTCTTGGCGCATCAGGGCAAGCTGTTTATAATAAATTCAAAAATAAAAAGATTTCAGAAGCTAGAGAATATGTTGAATCACTAGAAGAATCTAAATAATTAAGGATGTGATATTTAATGTCACTTTCAAATACAGCAGTGCCTAAATATTATGGCAAATTTAGAGAATCTGTAAAAAGAGGAGAAATACCAGTTAATCGTTATATTGCTATGGAGATGAATCGTATAGACCAACTTATAGCAAATCCAGGTATATATTATGATGATGAAGCTGTTGAAGGCTTTGTCGCATATTGTGAAAATGAATTAACATTGACAGACGGTTCTGATTTAAAATTATTAGATTCTTTTAAATTATGGGCTGAACAAATTTTTGGATGGTATTATTTTGTAGAAAGAAGTGTATATGTTCCTGACCCAAATGGTGGTATAGGGCATTATAAGAAACATTCTATAAAGAAAAGATTAACTAATAAGCAATATCTTATTGTAGCAAGAGGTGCTGCCAAATCAATGTATGGAAGTTGCTTACAAAGTTTCTTCTTAAATATTGATACAACAACAACCTATCAAATAACGACTGCTCCAACAATGAAACAAGCAGAAGAAGTTATGTCTCCAATAAGAACATCTATTACGAGGGCTAGAGGTCCTCTTTTTAAATTTCTTACAGAAGGTTCTTTACAAAATACTACTGGTTCTAAAATGAATCGACAAAAATTAGCTTCTACTAAAAAAGGTATAGAGAATTTCTTAACAGGTTCATTGCTTGAAATTAGACCAATGAAGATAGACAAACTTCAAGGTCTTAGATGTAAAGTTGCTACTATAGATGAATGGTTATCTGGAGATGTTAGAGAAGATGTTGTTGGTGCAATAGAACAAGGTGCATCAAAAGTTGATGATTATCTTATAGTTGCTATTTCATCAGAAGGTACTGTTCGTAATGGTAGTGGTGATACTATCAAAATGGAATTATTAGACATACTAAAAGGTGAGTATATTAATCCGCATGTTTCAATCTGGTATTATGCATTAGATTCTATCGATGAAGTAGGAATGCCTGAAATGTGGATTAAAGCAAATCCTAATATTGGTAAAACAGTTTCATATGAAACTTATCAATTAGATGTAGAAAGAGCTGAAAAAGCCCCCGCTACACGAAATGATATTCTTGCAAAAAGATTTGGTATACCAATGGAAGGTTATACATACTTCTTTACATATGAAGAAACTCTTACTCATCCGCCTAGAGATTTTTGGGGAATGCCATGTTCAATGGGTGCAGACCTTTCTCAAGGTAATGACTTTTGTGCTTTTACATTTCTATTCCCTTTACAAGGAGGAGCATTTGGTATTAAGACAAGAAGCTATATAAGTTCAGTTACATTACATAAGCTTCCTGGTGCTATGAGAATAAAGTATGAAGAATTTATGAGAGAAGGCTCTTTAGTAGTTCTTGATGGAACTATTTTAGATATGATGCAAGTATATGAAGATATAGATGAATTTATTCAAAAGAATGAATATGATGTAAGAAGCTTTGGATTCGACCCATATAATGCAAGAGAATTTGTTGAAAGATGGCAATCTGAAAACGGACCATTCGGCATTGAGAAAGTAATACAAGGTGCTAAAACTGAGTCTGTTCCTTTAGGTGAATTAAAGAACCTTGCAGAAGAAAGATTGCTAATATTTGATGAACAATTAATGCAATTTGCAATGGGTAATTGTATTACATTAGAAGATACTAATGGTAATAGAAAATTATATAAAAAACGTTATGAAGCTAAAATTGATAACGTTGCAGCTATGATGGATGCATTTGTAGCTTATAAATTAAATAAGGAGGCTTTCGAATAAAATGGGTTTACTCGATAGACTAGCGCATGCATGGAATGCATTTAAACAATTAGAGGAGCCCAATTATAGAGCTCCAACTTATGTAAATTTAGGATACTCCTCAACTCAGCGTCCTGATAGAATGTATTTTACAAGAGGAAATGAAAAATCTATAGTAACAGCAATATACAATAGAATTGCTATAGATTGTGCTGACATTGACATAAAACATATCAAAATGGATGATAATGATAGATACATTCAAACAATGAATTCTGGTTTAAACAATTGTTTAACATTAGAAGCCAATAAAGACCAAACAGCAAAAGCTTTTATTCAAGATATTGTGCAATCAATGTTCGACGAAGGATGTATTTCTGCTGTTCCAATTGATACAGATGTTAATACTACAAATTCAACATTTGAAATTGAGACAATGAGAGTTGGTAAAATTACACAATGGTATCCAGATGATGTAAGAATTGAAGTGTATAATGATAAATTAGGTTATAAGCAAGAAATTATTATGCCTAAAAAATCTGTTGCAATAATAGAGAATCCTCTATATGCAATAATGAATTCTCCAAATTCAACACTTCAAAGATTAATAAGAAAATTAAATATTTTAGACGCAATAGATGAACAATCTGGTAGTGGAAAACTAGATTTAATAATTCAATTGCCGTATATAGTTAAAACTGACACTCGTCGTCAACAGGCTGAAAAACGCCGTAAAGATATAGAAGAACAACTAAATAATTCCAAATATGGTATTGCATATACTGATGGTACTGAGAAGATAACACAGTTAAATAGACCAGTAGACAATAATTTATTGAATCAGATAACTTATTTAACGAGTATGCTATATAGCCAGTTAGGTATTACTGAGGCAATATTGAATGGTACTGCTGATGAAAAAACTATGATTAATTATCAGAACCGTACAATCAAACCAATAGTTGGAGCTATAGTTGACGAATTTAAGCGAAAATTCTTGACCAAGACAGCAAGAACTCAACATCAGACTATCGCTTACTTTTTAGACCCATTCAAACTAGTTCCAGTATCTAGTTTAGCAGAAATTGCTGATAAGTTTACTAGAAATGAAATAATGTCTTCAAATGAAGTAAGACAAATAGTAGGTCTAAAACCAGTGAATGACCCAATGGCAGATGAATTGCGTAATAAGAATTTAAATGCTGGTGATGGAGAGGAATTCGCTACAACAAAAGGTAATGAAATAAAAAATTTACCTGAAAAAGAATAATAAATGGAGGAAACAATCAAAATGGGTAAGAAAACATATGATTTTAGTGGCTGGGCTACTAGATTTAATGTTAAGTGTTCTGACGGTAGAACTATCCGTGAAAATGCATTTAAGCATTGTGATGGTATGACAGTTCCTATGGTGTGGAATCATAATCATAATGATGCAGATAATGTTCTTGGTCACGCTTTATTAGAATACCGTAAAGAAGGTATGTATACATACTGTTCTTTCAATGATACAGAACAAGGCAGAAATGCTAAAGAATTGGTTAAGCATGGTGATATTTGTTCACTATCAATTTATGCTAATCAATTAAAACAAAATGGCGGTGATGTTATTCATGGAGCTATTAGAGAAGTATCTTTAGTATTAGCTGGAGCAAATCCAGGAGCAAAAATTGAAAATGTTATGGCTCATGGTGCTTTAGATAATGAATCAGCAATAATGTTCAATGCTAGTGAAACATTTGATTATGATGTTGAAGTAGAGGAAATTAATCATGCTGATGATGACTCTGATAATTCAGATGACAAAACTGTACAAGAAGTCTTTGATTCATTCACAGAAGAACAAAAGACTGTTGTTTATGCACTAATCGGTGCAGCGTTAGAAGACGCAAAGAAAGGTTCTTCAGAAGCTCAACATTCAGAAGATTTAGAACATGCTGATGAAGACAAAACTGTACAAGAAGTCTTTGATTCATTCACAGAAGAACAAAAGACTGTTGTTTATGCACTAATCGGTGCTGCTTTAGAAGATGCAAAGAAAGGTAATCAGGAGGACAATAAAGAAATGAAACAAAATGCATTTGAAAACACTAACGGAAACATGGAAAATGTTTTATCACATTCTGACTTAGTTGCTGTTATTGATGACGCTAAGAAGAATGGTTCATTAAAAGAAGCTTTTGAAGGAGCTTGCTTACAACACGGTATTGATAATATCGATGTATTATTCCCAGAAGTTCAAGCTATTGCTAAGACACCAGCTACAATCAATGATGATACATCATGGGTTAACAAGGTAATGAGTAGAGTTCATCATACTCCATTCTCAAAGGTTAAAATGTTAGCATTTGATATTACTGGCGAAGAAGCTAGAGCTAGAGGTTATATCAAGGGTAATAAGAAAGAGGAAGAAGTTATCGCTGCTTTAAGACGTTCAACTACACCTCAAACTGTTTATAAATTACAAAAGTTAGATAGAGATGACATTATTGATATTACTGACTTTGATGTAGTTGCTTATATTAAGCAAGAAATGAGAGGCAAACTAGATGAGGAATTAGCTAGAGCATTCTTAACTGGTGATGGTCGTTCAGCTGCTTCTAAGGATAAGATTAATCCATTAAATATTAGACCTATCTTAGGTGATGATTCTACTTATGTAGTTGCTAAATACCTTGAAAGAGGTAGCATGGATGAATACAAATTTGCTAAGTATTTCATCAAGCAATGTATTAAGTCTCGTAAAGAATACAAAGGTACTGGTAATCCAACATTATTCTGTACTGAAGATTTATTAACTGATATGTTATTAATCGAAGACAAGAATGAAAGAGTTATCTATGATACAATGGATAAGTTAAAGACTGCTTTACGTGTTGCTGATATTGTAACAGTTCCATACTTTGCAAATCAAACTCGTACTGCTGATAACTATACTTATAATTTAATGGGTATTTTAGTTAACTTAACAGACTACAATGTAGGTGCTGATAAGGGTGGCGCTGTATCAATGTTTGATGACTTTGATATTAACTACAATAAGTATGAATACTTAATTGAAACTCGTTGTTCAGGTGCTATGGTAACTCCATATGGTGCTATTACTTTCGAAGAAAAGATTGCTCCAGAACAACCTGAAACTCCAGCAACTCCAGCAACTGAATAATAGTAAAGGAGAACTTTCAAAATGGCAAAATATTATGGAATTCTAGGTTATTCTTTAGGTAATAAAGAGATTAGACCAGGAGTATATGAACCTTGTATTGATGAAAGAGTTATCTATGGAGACTTTATCAGAAATGTAAAGAAAACTGATAATCCCGGACAATATAATGATAACATTAATATTAATAATCAAATAAGTTTTATTGCTGACCCTTTTGCCGTTGAAAATTTTAGTCGCATTAAATATGCAACATATATGGGTACTAAGTGGGCTGTCTCATCTGTTGAGGTAGCCTTCCCTAGATTAATACTGAATTTAGGAGGAGTTTATAATGAT